>Ga0302271_10001253_pt1 | contig 24666 bp, 20 predicted proteins | sample III_Bog_N1_1_FD_198767 | JGI IMG/M metagenome (GOLD analysis project Ga0302271, IMG submission 198767) | Peat permafrost microbial communities from Stordalen Mire near Abisko, Sweden - III_Bog_N1_1 | ecosystem: Environmental > Terrestrial > Soil > Wetlands > Peat | place: Sweden: Abisko... | reverse complement strand
GTATTTGTGATTTTTAAAAACTGATTCTATTCCATTCTTTTGGCTATGCTTGCTTTCACCTTCCTTCTCCCCCCTCCCACATCACTTAAATAAACTCTTCTTTTTTGATTTAACACACGTGTTTCCCCCAACGATTCAAAGGATACCTTGGTCGACAGCGAATCCCAAGAGATCAATAGAATAATTAATTTGTCATCTAACAAAGATTTTTAAAAGATTCCTTCCAAAAAAAACTCAACTTTTCTCCTAAAATATATATCCACAACAATGAGCGCTAATGATGCTGCCAGAGCTGCTGCCTAGAAGAGATCATCTTCAGTTTCTAAAACATCAAGCAGTACAATATTTCAATCTTAAGCACAGGCCATATAATGAAAATGCTATTAACTTCGCTGGAAAGATTGTTATTAACATAGGATATGTTTTATTTTTAAAGCTAAGACTGCGACAGTGTAAAAAGGAGGTGAGAAGTACTATTCAGGTGATTCAGGCATTAAAGTCCAACCAAAGACTGTCTTGATTATCTCATTGGTTTACATGGGCATTGTGCTGCTTCTTCACATCTTCGGCAAGTTACGTGGAACTTCCGTTCCTCTAGCGACAGAAAGCGGAGCCACAGGAGATGTCTGAGCATAATAATGATTTCTAAGATCATCATGAAAAGCATGTGAAATCCTCAACATAATAAAAAATAATTCCAATTTCCTTAAGAAAATTACTTCTTCTCAAGAGCAATTCTATCTACCGATCGATGAACAACCAAAAAGGTTTTGCTATGTGCGCATGCGTGTATGAATGTCTTAATTGTTTGTTATTTTCATCTCCTCTTTTTAGTTATCACAAAATGCTTTTACTCCATTTTATTTGATGGGCAGCTTTCTTTCTTTTATGAATATCACTTCCCTTAACTTAAAGCAATTTCAACCCCAAAATAACAACTATTCCTGAAAAAAAGCTTATTCTATTGAATAATTAAACATTTCTACAGTTATTTTATGATTAATAAAAATAATAAAAGTTGAGGAGCTCTCTCTTTTTTGCTTGTAAATTATTGGAAAGATATGTTATTCCTTTAGCTTAAACATATCTTTTGGTTTTAATCATTGTTTGTTTTCAAATCCCAATGCTTTCTGCTGGAGGAGCAGGAGTTGGTGTTCTAATTATACCTCCTCTATCTCTTTTTCCGTCGATTTGCATTGAAATTCCTGGCACCCCAGGGTTCGTACTCTAATTCCTTTTCAGGATTTCTCCTTATGTGGTTCCAACAACTGGCAATTATTGTTTTGGATTTTCATCAATTAACGGTATGATAACATCTTTATCAAATAAAATACTCTAATCTCCCTTTTGACCATTGCAGAAGTTATTTATCGTCACAGAAGGATCTTAATCCAAGAATGCAGCTTGAGTTTCGTCGCACAGAGGAATCCCTTCAAACGCAGAAATTTTACAATTCATCAGCTAAGGTGGTGGAGGCAGTGGCATTGATGTGTCCCCACAAGCTGCCGTGAATGCAGTCACCTGAGGGAACTACTACTATGATTTGTTAAAAACTAACTTCTACTAGGAGGTAACAGCTTTGAATGGCAATTACGCGTTTGGAAACCTTTTGTTGATGATCACATTATTCTCCTCAGTTGAACCTCCAACGTAACTAGCTTTAAGGTTATTTTCATTATTATTAAGATTATTACCAAGTTTTCCTGAGATAAGCATAGCATGCATTGTCTTTTACCTTTAAATTTCATTATTCACATCAAATATCTCCTTTATGCGTAAATCAAGCATATCAATCAACTTTCTATCTGTTTCACTAAGCATATCGGGGTCACACTCCATCATCTACTAATATACTCTGGATGCTTCAATAGCCTTTTAAATTGGTTTCTTCTACTAATGCAGCATTGACCAAGCTTGTAGCATTGTCGATGGATGAGTTTGTTCTTCTTAAGTTTACATGATAACTATGTCTTTTCCTTTTAAAGCTGGACTACGTGGAGGATCTTGTGGATCCATATGTACAATTGGCTTCGGAAGATATTCGAATAACTTCAATTGATCTTCATTTAATAACAGCATTTTAAGCTTATCTATCTCGACGAGTTTCTAGATAATGTAAACCACGTCTAATCGCTCTTTTACCTGTGGATTGACAAATTAATAAGAATCAGTAAAAAAGTATGTAAGAAAATAATATCTGGAAAATTCTTTTTACCTTTTGTTTACTGAACTTGATTTATTTCTTTTTCTCTGAGTACATCTTAGAGAAGAACTAGAGATAATACAGACAATAATCAACGAATCTGAGCTTGAGTGCTTTCGATTGTCTAAAGAGCCTCTTGAAAATCGAATCAGGGTTAGTCATTTTCTTCTTCTACGAATGTATGAGTTTCTCGAAATTCTTGAGCTCATCGACTTTCGTTTCTTGATGGTTTTGATAGTTATCCATGAGTTTAGTTAATGCAAATATCTTTTGTTTTTCGAGAACAGAATATCGTCGAGAAGGTGAGCGATGCAGATCAGGAGAACCAGAGTTTTTCACTTAGACATTACATTCATTTGATTCTGCACTTATTCGATTATTTGTCTAGTCCATAGGGAACATTATCGATTTTCTAGCAGGGTGGAGAGTGAACATCGACTAGGATCGCTTCTCAGCTGATGAGAGATTTGGATTATTCTCGCATGCAAAAAATTTAAATGCCCCATTTTTTTCAGGTGAAGAGCCACCAGAAGCTAAGGATTCGCGATTCTGTAGTTTAAAAAAGCCTGGACTTTATGAAATCGAGCCCCCTTCACTTTTCAATGGGATGAAAATATTGTTTCCACTCTCGCTATTTCGTCTAAAATCTTAATTACTATTGCTAGTTTTGCGGTAGCTGCCTGAAAAATTTGAAATGAATCTTTTCGGAGTAGCCACTACAAAATCAGGGATATTATTTGAAGTAATCTTAGGTTCGAAAGGCGGCTGCTAGGATGGTTAGTCTTAGTAAATGGAAGTATTTTTTTGGGCATATTTTTATTAATCAAGAGTACCAACACTTGGATTGATTTTTTAATCTTCCAATCTAGGATTTATGAGTTAAAAAGGGGGTTTTATGTTATCGTTATGGTGCTACTAATTTACCTCTGTAGCTTCTAGTTAGTTTATCTTCTCATCCTTTGAAGAAATCGTATCAGTGCTTTAATCTTTTGTTTACTCATTGTTGCTCGAAGAAATTATCTTACTTTATTCCTTTGACGATAATTAATCTGATTTTCTCACTTCTTTCTAAGATACCATTTAATGAGTGAAAAATGTTCTTTGCATTGTCTCACAAGCAGCCATAGATATTGGACCAGATCCATTACAGACTTTAGCCTAACCAGAAGATAGTGTCGGCATTTGAGATAGGGAACTTTGTGATTTCTAAGAAGAAAGTTTGGATTTCTCCGATGGGGATTCTGAAGAAGACGAAGAAGAATCTGATAGTGAAGAAGATTTGGATTTCTCGCAATTAATCTATTCTGATTCTTTTTCTAAGTTTTTATTATTATCATTTAGCCTTTCCTTATTTGAAATTCTACTTTCCCTATCTTCGATCACAGTTAATTCGATATTCATTTGTTTTCTAATAAATTTATTGTTTGCGGGTGTCGATATGTCTAATGGAGTAGATGAACTGCGATTAAGAATAGCTTTACTTTTTCTTGCTTCTTTAATCTATGAAAGTTCTTTACCTCTATCTCGAACTGCAGTGGGGCTCGCTGAATGGTTTTTCTTTAGACCCACTATGCTACTAAGATATGAATTGAAAGTATTAGAATTTTAGATTGAATCGTTTTTTGCAGAATTATGATCCATACCTACATTTGAAATTTTTGCGCCTCCAAACTACCTAGTAGCTTCGATTTCTTAGTCTTTAATTTAAGATAAATCAATATTCAGAATTCCTTATTCAGGTTATTGAATGACTTGACTATTCTTTTTTGAAGTTGAAATGCTCATTCCAAGATATTCTTATATCGTAGAAATGTCTCTTGGCCTTTTATTATTATTATCTTTTTCATTATTTTACGATGGTGTTTACGCTGTTCTGTGTATTTTTATTAATGGAGATTACTACTTCGGCTAATAATTTTCCTCTTCTTATCCGTGGATCTACTGTAGTTTTAGCTTATCAGATCCAACAAATTAATAATTAAAGTTATTATTTTATTCAAAGCTTTTCAGCGACTTTCTAGTTCGATCAATCACTCCTCCATTTTGGCATCTAAAGTCATTTGGCTCAACTCCAACATGATTTGAATTAACACCAATTCTAAGATTCGATTTACTGAATAATTTATCTGGAGATTGTTCTGATAACATAACTACATTATTATCCTCGTCCAAATGGAACTCATGTTGCAATTCCTCCATGCTGATGAGATCATTCGATCCCTCATTTGCGTCTCCACCTTCGAAATCAAATACTTCATTGACTATTTTTGTATTCAAACTCAATCTCGCGAATGGCCTAGTTATGAATTCACCAAGCATCGTTAGAACCTTTATAAAACCTCCTACATAAGCTAAATACACTTGTATCTTGCCGTAGCTCCTCTAAAAGAGAAATAAAACCATGGTTATTTGTCAACGAAAAGGAAAAATATTTCTAAAAATAAATTTTACTTCACAAAAGTATTATTCTTCATTTAAAACCACTTTTATTGTCATTAAACCAACTCCAACAGTGTCCTTCGTGGAAGTGCTGATAGACATGAACGAAGTTAAATCTATTATATTATATGATCCCCACATAAGCCCTTCATCTGTGGATACTTCCATTTATTTCAAGGCCACATTTACTTATTATTTCTTAGAATTATCTATATTTTTACGAAATTTCCTTAAGAATGTTCGAATAGGTGAACCATAATCAATAGGGTCCACTTCATATTCATTAAATGCCAACCAAACAGCAGCTCGTGTAAGCGCATCAGCTATTTGAGTTGTACTCCCGCAAGTCATTCCAGTCAAATTAATCAAACTCTTGTAGCTCAGACAGTCCATGATTTCAAACTTCAAGAATTGATTACTCTTATTCTATTGAAAATCTCCTTCTTAAAAAGGTAACACAGCAATGCTATTACTTTCAAGACAGTACATGTCACTATTTGTGCTGCATTTGACAAGTTAAATTTGAGTATCTTGTGGTGAACTTGATGATTAATCCAGTTATTAAGCGCTAAGATAAGCTACAATTACGACAAGAGAAGGGTCAATAGGTTAAGAAGAAATGCTATCGTACACTCCGATTTACAGATTACTTCCTACCTCAGAGTCTAAAGATAGGTTTACTTTAGTAGAGGATTCCTATTTGAGGTTGTACACTCGAAGATATGGATTATCAAATTAAATATACTGATTCAATGATATGAAAGCTACAAACGCTGTGATTCCAAAGATAAACATTGTCATCAACGCACCGCAGTATGTTTTGTGTTTCTTTGATTTATCTAAACGCAGTTCCACACTACGTCCAAAGATATCAACTTTTTTGAGCAAACCCAGTGCTTTCATTTCACCAGAGGGCGCTGTCACACAGTAGGTTTCTTAAGAAAAAGGATTCTCCTCACTCTTTGTCTCCTTTCTTCGTCGCGTTTCAATGTTTTTACTTAATATCTCCCAGAAAATTTCTACTAAATATCTATCTTATGCGAGAAAAGATGAATCACAAAGTATTTATTGACCCAATCAATTTGTCATTTCTGGCCGTTGATTTGGCTGGTGAGTCATGAGAAGATAATAGATTTAGATTTCATGTGCATCCTGAATTCCACTTTGTATCTTTTTACTATCCCTTCTCCCTCCCACTGAGAATCGGTTTGTTTTTATTTTGAATTTTACAATTTAATTAACTTGTGTCAGTAATTAGTAAGGGTAATTGTGCTTCCACTTCTCCTTTCGCTGCTTTCAATTAATTTTATCTCTTTGTACCAGCTTAGTTTTAAATAGATTACATTTAATAATTGTAGTAAACTTTCATTCCAAATTCGATTTGTTATTTTATTGAGAACTGCCAAACATTAAGGATTTGCTTACAATTACAAAATAGAGAATATGAAAATGTGAAGTTCTCAATTAGAAATAAAAGAACTTGTAAAGAAGAAATCAAGTAGCAAAGATTTTTAGTTAGCTTCTTATTATTTTCCAAATGAATCATATATTTGTGAGAATAAAGAATTAACTTGCAATTTATGCAAAGAAACTATTTAAAAAAACAGAAATAACATAAAATAGAACTTTATTATCATCAAAGTTCCACTTTTTTTTCACGTTCCTCTTGGTGTTATTGCTGATCTTGTTAATCATCGATATCAACAAAATGTTCTTCTGGACTTGATGCTAAAAAGTCGAAAAAACACAAAAATTATCATCATCATTTTCGAAATCAAAGTTAAATCTTAGAATATAAAAAGAGCAAAGTAATTAATTAAAAGTGGATAGTTATTCACTAAATTGGGTTGCTAAATCCAATAGAGTAAGATAACTTAGTAAAATTATTGGAAATTAGTTTTGACCCTCGAATTAAAGAAAAAAAGTAATAAAAATATTAAATGAAAAATCTTTTTCGATGTCTGAAAAAACATTAAATTCTTACCTTCTTCTTTCTTCTCCTTGGATTATTCCTCTTCTTCGTCTTCTTCGATATCGACTTCATATTCTTCAATGGGAGCATTTTTAGGTAGTCCAATAGCACCATTGAATAATCTGTAGAATCTTTTCGCAAATCCTTATGGATCCTTTAGGGAATATCCTGAATTAACTAATGATCCTTCATAGAGTAACTTAGCTGTTTCCTCAGTTGTCTCATCAGGATCTTCTTTAACTCTCTCAAGAAGCTCTTTGATGGCTGGATGACTGGGATTGATTTCTAAGATTTTCTTTTAATTATTTTAATGGTTGTTGGCTTGATTTGAGTATGCTTGAGCCTTGGAAATTCTTTCCATTTGAGCTGAATATCCGTTTTCATTGGAAACAATCACACAAGGATCATCGTGAAGTCTTTAGGAGATACGTACTTCATCGAGATCATTAGTTAATAATTTTTTCCACCATGAAGTTAAAGGTTCAAATATTTTCTTGATCGCTTTGTTTTTCTTCCTGTCGGTATCGTTGTCCTCTGGGAATTTGAAATTACCCTTACCAACGTTGACGATTTTCATTTTTTTATACTCATTTAGATTCTAAAATACGAATTCGTCAATAGGGTCGCTAAGCAGGAGAACTTCGTAACCTTTTTTGAGTAACTTTTGGATTGTTGGATGAGATAGAATGTGCTCGTTAGTTTCTCCAGCTAAGAAATAGATACTCTTTTAACCTTCCTTAGCTCTTTCCAAGTATTTCTCGAAGGAAGTCAATTCGGTGGAGTTGTGAGAAGAATACCATCTAAAACAAAGGGAAAAGAACAATCAATTATTAAAATAAATTTAATAAATATTTTAGTCCTACCTGCTGAGTTTAGCAAGTTTTTCTCGATTCGAAGAGTCTTCGATGATTCCAAGCTTAATGCTCTTGCCGAATTCCTTCCAGAATGTCCTGTATCTATTCTTTTTCTCTTCAGCTTCCTTCTTCTTTTCTTCAGTTGATTCATCCGGATTCTCTTCCTCATGTGATTTGTCTTCCTTGGTGGTTGAAGTTTCATCATGCGAAGTTTCATTGTTGTTATCATCCTCCGAGCTTTCAACTTCTTCACCTTGTTCTTCTTCGGCCATTGTCTTGATTAGATCAAGTGCCTTCTTCACAAGCTTTCTGCTAATGTGTTTAAGAATTTTCACTTATTGGATGCTCTCTCTATTGACATTCAAAGGTAAATCATCCGAATCCACAACACCCTTGATAAAATTCAAGTATCTAGGCATGAGTTCTTCGAATTCCTCATTGATAAGTACTCTTCTAACATATAGCTTCAGAGCACTAGATTTCGAGCCCATTGAATCGTATAAATCATGAGGAGCTTTCTTGGGACAATAAAGTAATGAAGTAAACTCAACTTCTCCTTCACCCTTGAAATGTGCCCAATTCAATGGATCTTCATAATCCTTAGTGAAACTCTTGTAGAATTAAACATATTCTTTATCTTCAATTTCCTCCTTCGCTCTAGTCCAAATCGCCTTGTTATCATTGACATGCTTCCAATCTGGTACTTTCTCTTTGATTTTTTTCATTTTGGGCTTTTCCTCTTCTTTTTCTTCATTTTCTTCCTTAACTTCATCTTCTTCATCTAAGACTTCTTCCTTAGGCTCTTCTGGAGTGGCAGCTGCATCTTCATCGACGACTTCTCTTTCTTCCTCTCTGAATGTGCGTAACTTAATAGGGAAGTTGATAAATTCTGAATATTTCTTGATCATTTCACTCAACTTTTTCTCTTCTAAAAATTCTTGAGCATCTTCTTTCAAGAACAATGTAACACGAGTTCCTCTGACTAAAGTGTTCTCAGGATCAGCCACGACAGTAAACGAATTAGCTGCACTGCTTTCCCAAGTGTGTTGGACATCCTCCGTTGGATTCTTAGAACTAACTTGCACTTTCTACGCAACTAAGAATGAACTATAAAATCCAACACCGAACTGTCCAATAATGCTAAGATTTCCACCTATTAGAAGCAATAACCATAGCAACAAACAATTACGCATAAATTCCCTGATGGATAATCTTTACCTTTAATAGCTTCGATGAAGTTAGTAGTTCCTGATTTAGCGATGGTTCCAAGATTCTAAATGAGATCATTTTTCGTCATGCCAATACCTGTATCTGTGATTGAGATGGTCTTAAGTTCAGTATCAAAATCGATCAAAATCTCAAGATCTTCAAGTCCCTTCATGAGGAGAGGATCTTTAATCGCAAGGAATCGAAGCTTATCTAGTGCATCCGATGCGTTTGAGATGAGTTCTCTCAAGAAAATATCTTTCTCTGTATACAATGAGTTGATAAGAATATCCATCAATCTTCCGACTTCAGTCTAGAATTCAAACTCCTCAGTTTTTGACTCAGAGACACTGCTCACTACTTGCAGCAGAACCATCCCCAACAAAAGAATGCTCTTCAGTTATTGTGGTCCCATTATTTTTTTTTTAAACAAAAACTAATTGAGTAGCTCTATTTTAATTTAAATTTCTGCAATTACAACTAATAATATAGATCGCACTGCTCAATTCAGGCTATTTCAAATATCCAAAGAACATAATAATAATAATAATAATAATATTTTACTTGCCTCTTACAAAGCAAGTTCATCTAATTAACTTTCAACTAATCACACACACGTGTCCTTGCTTGTTGTAATTATGTTTTCTTTCTTTGAAGCCTGTTAATACCAACAAAAAACTTAACCAATCCACTAATTTGATTTTCTGCCAAATGTGCATCCCATCCTAAGCAGATTGAGAATTTAATCATCAATTGAACTTATTTTAGATCCTTTGTTTTGTTTTGGAAGAATCTTACAACAGATAAAATAACATTTTAACTTTCATCCAGCTTTGTTGTGTCCTATGTCTTGGATATAATTGTCGCAAAGTAATTAAATTGCCAGCGAATTTACATAACAAATAATTAGCTGAAGTTAATTTAGTTTCTTGACTTTAAGATAATCACATTATTAATGAAGTGGATTTCATATTTTGTATTTTTTTAAAAAAAAATTGAAATACTTTGAATTATTTACCCAACACAGTCTTCACTTTGTTTTGATTTGATGAAGAAAAGCTAATAAGTATGAAAGAATATTGAAATTATTCTTGAAACATATGGGAAGGTTCACTTTATTTTATATGAAAAATTTTTGACTTAAAAGCATACTGAACAAAAAAGAGTTTAGTAACTTTTTCTCTCTCTCTCTGGTTAGTTTCATTTTGCTTTTCAAATTTAATTATCTCTTCTGATTGTGCTGTATTTATAAATACCAATGAATAGCTTGCACCTGAGGATATCCTTCTTTAAAACTCATGAAATAAATCTCAATAAGGTTGAATTGTTAAAGACAGCCACAAATATCCATAATATTAGTTGTTGTTAATTTTTGAACTATTAAGATAAATTCTGCTAGTCAATCAATAAGGCATAAACAGAAACAGCTATAAACTGTGCCTCAGCTCTCATTTATGCGTTAGGGCTTTCTGCTTTGTAAGTACAAGAAGAGATAGATTATTAAATTAATTTAACATGCAAAATACTGTAAATTAGTAAATTAAGCATATTTACCCCCTTTTTTATCTCTTGCCAATTGAAGGAATTTTCAGATGATTTAGCAACTAAAATAACTCGAAATTCGATCATAAAATATAAAGAAAAAATTGAAAACAAGAAAAACTTTGTCTATTTTTAAATCTAAAAATTGTCTCCTGGATCAAATTTCCTTTTTCCGCATTAAATTCATTGGCAATACTTTTTTGGGCTTACCATCGTATCAAAAGAAGTAACTATCGAGGATAATTGAGAAGTTATCAAATTAAACATTGTTTGATTTGATCTTTTGGTGACGAGCAGTATAAAAAGAAAAATAATTTGGAGACTAATTTTGTAATTTAGGTCAAAAGCATTCAACATTAGGAAGTGAAAGTAAAGAGAAGTAAAAGCATCCTGCACTAAATTATTATTATTATTAGGATACTTTCTTCTTAGTTTTAAGAAGAAGACCTTAAACGATGGAATTCTGAAATTGTGTTTTAAACCTTAGATTTGAAAGCTGGTATTGAGAATTAGTTTCTTGGTGGCAAGCGAGAGTGAGACAAATAGTTAATTTAACTTTGAGTAAATTTATCGAAAAAAGTGGGGGAAAAATATTAAAAGAAGGAAGTAACCAATTCAAGCTATGGGAGAACAAATAATTTTTATGATTTTGGAGTTTGAATTTATCTATTTGCTGTGGGTTGGTTTTTCTTCGCTCTTTCTCTCATTCAAGGTTAAGTCTCACTTTGTCAATTAATTTTTCTCTGATTGTAGCTTTCAACTTTTCTTTTTGAAGATAACTGCCTCTAATAACTAATTCCTCTGGCAGCGTTTCTGAAATGAACTTCTTTTCTGCATTCTACAACATACTAGCAGCTTTGTTCCTTTTTCTCACTATAATCTCAGCAGAAAAACCTGATTTCCAAAAATGGCTCTTTATTTATTCTCAATGGGGTCAGAAAACAATAGAATCAAAGGAGTAAATCTAAATCATGATTTGTTTGGATTATTCTTTCTACTAACGCTTCTTCTCTTTCCCTCCCTCCTTCCCTTCCTCTTCTCCCAGCCAGAACTTCTGTTTTTTCCTCAAATCTTTTTAAACTCTGAAAATAAAACAAATTGCAAATCTAACCCACAGATAAACTGTCTTCTTTATTAACGCACAAGGACTAATGCTAAACTTAGCAGGTTTTCAAAACTCACAGAGTGCAGAACTCGAGCGAGAATTAGCTATCCGGAGATAACTGCTCTTGGAAACTCCATTGTAGCCAAGATTTATCTCAGAAAGTCATCCTTAATCACAAATATTTCCTCTACAATCTAGTTCTTAAAATCCTACAGGAAAATTGAACGCATTAGAATCATTATAAATCCCTTCAACCACTTATCCAGGAACATTTCTGGATTCCATTGAGTAGTAGAAGAGTTCGTTTTAAAGAAACGATGCTTATCAATTATCTAGTCATTCGTAATTATAGCAGATTTTTCTTAGGCAGCAACAAGAAATGCAACAAATGCAATAACTTCAAATGAAACAATAAGCTTAAATGTGGATTTAGCAATAGCAAGAGCTACTACATCAACAGTAGCGCCATCTTCAAATGATTTCTCAATAATAGGCATATCTTTAGCATTAAGAGCTGCTTTAACACGAGCATTTACAGAGACAACTTTAATAAACTTAATAGCAGTAGTATCTTCAATTTGAATAAAAAACTTCTTTCTAAGAAAGAGAATTTGGAATTCCTGAACCTTCAAGGGACCCAATTAACTTTGCTCTTCAGAATCCTGAAATACCTCAAGAATTTTAAGTGAATTAATATGTTTCTGCATCATAATAGTGCCAATCTGAACAATAGTTAAAATTCTCATAATAAATAAAATAAGAAGAATGCCCTTAATACTATTAATCATAAGGCTAATTCTTTTAATAGAGGTAAGACTCAATGTCTTAGCAACTTCAATCAATATTGTAAACTCCTGTGGGTGCAGGTGATACTCCTAAAATGAATAGTCCTTTTTAATTACAAAAAAGTGAGGAACCTTCTAATATCACATAATTAGTTAGGTTAAATTAAATCCAAAGAAATCAAAAGGACACTGATAGAAGGCAAAGTGCTTAGGAACCTTAGCTGGATTTAGAAAACAAACAGCAAGATACTAAGGCATTATTTATTTTAAAATCTGAAGAATAAATCACTGACACAAAATAAATGGAAGATCCTATTGTCTTCTTTAATACTTTTTTGAACGATTACAAGTAAGAATAACCATTTTCTAGAAAAGAATTACTTCAATCCACATCATCTATGGGAACACATATGCTAGAGTTCCAAGGTTAAGTGGATTAGCAAGGTGGTGATTTTGAAAAAGCGTAAAGAACAACAAATTCGGAGTAAATTGATACAAATTAAAAAATATAAATCAAGAAGCAGGAATTTATTACATGCGGTTCATAGGAAATTAAAGTCAAAAGAGAATCGCTGGAGCTACCTGACCGGGGTTTGGAAGATATAATTTAGTAAAAAAAATCAAAAAAACTCAAATAGTAAACCTTGAAATTCACAAAAAAAAGAAGGGAAATCAAGCCCTATAAAATTGTGAAATTAAAGACACTCCCAAAGGAAGATTAGCTTAGAAACTACATATTAGCTTAGGAGACAAAGAATGTCTCTAAAAATATCTGCTTAAGATTGTCTAAGTTTGCAACAGAGGAAAAAACTAAATTTAGTTCAATAGCTAAATTACGGGAGTACTTGCTTCGAAACACCAACAAAAATGATGCAAAAAATATGATCGAGTATCTGTAATATGAATTTCTAATAGACATAGCTCATCAAACACGCAATAAGACGAAAATTATTTATGCTAAATATAGGCTGAAATTCATCAATGGCCTTAAAGATCTAGAAAACTTTAAGCAGTTGAAGTTCTGAAATAGTTTACAAAAAACACACATACAAACCCCTAATGTTCAGAATTCCAATAAAATAGTGTGTTGCATGCGTCTTTTATCTTCTTAACTTAATTTAATTTAATTTGACTTTGATTTATTTTACTAATACTTAATAATATCTTTCTATGTATGTTATAAAAGATGTTTATTATTTGATTTTCTTTTCAATTTCATTATTAAAAAGTTGAAAGGGAGGAGAATCTAGTGGATTATTTTTGAAAAAGATTAAAGAATAATATCTTGAAAAGTGAAAGATAGAACTCGTGGTTTACTGAAATCCTTTTATTTGAAAAAGCTAAGGTTTAAAGATAAAAAGATAATCTATTAATTCATCAGCATATCAATGAGCAAAGAGATTATTATTTCAAGTTAAAAATGATAAATAGAAAACTGATTAAATATTGCAGGTGACGCGGAATAGATGTATGAGGGAAAGGGGATGAGCATTAGTTGATTAATAAATTACTTTAAAGACTGCACAACATTAAGGCTGAATTGAAATATTGATCCGAATTCATGAATATTTAGGAAAATAATAATAACTTAATAAAAAAACGAATCTGGTAATTCTCAAAAAGCAATAAATTTCAATGAACGAAGAAATCAATTAACTCGAGTAGTACCTCCTCTCTAAGGATCGGAAGGCGTTCGTAGATGGATTGATTAAGGACACTGATTCACATTACTTTTTCTCACTGCTAGAAGCAATCGATTCATTTTCTGGCAAATTGACGCGTGAGCAAGAAAATGATTTGCGTAAATATCGCTCATTCAGGACAGTCTCCAGTAAAGGTATTCGCGTGAGATACTTGTTTAGAAAATACGATCAGGCAAGTTCAGAAGAAGAGAAGAAGAGTATATTGGAGATACTAAACTAGAAATTGTTTAAAATCCAAGGAGTTTTTCAAGATAAGAAAAAACAAAAAAAGGATGGTAGAAGGACTTAGTCTTCTTATTCTTAGAAAAGTGATGATGAAGAAGAAGATGAAAAATAATTTTGGGAAAAGGAAGAAGATGAATATGAAGATAGAGAAAAACCATAGAGAGTTATTCCAATGAAAGGTTCAACTTCAAGTCTAGAGGAGAATGACTTATTTGATGATATAGAAAACGAAGATGAAAAGGAAGTGAGTCCTCAAGAAAAAGGATAAATGGGTAAAATTAAAAACTGTTAAAATAATATAATCTTGTTTTGTGCATTTTAACTTTTTTTGTTTCATAGAAGTTGAGCAGTAAGTCACTGAAATACCAAAGGAAACAAATAAAAGCTAATTAGACAACTAATTGCTTGAAGTGAATAAAGTCATCTGGAAAAAAACACTCAGTGAGCTGTTAGTTATCCTCTCAGATGATTCTCTCATTAGAATCCCTCTCAAAAAAATCACCTAAGAACAAGATTGGGAAGTCTTAGAATAGTATTTATCTAGAGTTGAGATATATTCTCTAACTACAGAAGAACTTATTGCGATTCTGACAAGGATTGTTGCAATTGCTCCCAAAATCAAAGGAGTTTCAGAAGCACTCAATATTGCATTTAGATTCAATACCTTCACTATTGAGTAGTTAGAGTAGGCTGTTGTTCCTTTGCCTGATCTTCGGACGAACAAGGAGTATGTGAGATAAGTCTTCTTAAAGAAGTTTTAAGTCTCTGAACTTGGGTAGCTGCTCAAAGGAGATTCTCTTTTTTAAAAACTGAATGAAATGTTGGTCTGGTCGAAGACCCTGAACTCGAAGTTCTACTCTCTACAAGAGCAAATCACATACGAGATACTCTACCAAGGCATTAAAAGTAACTTACATAGCAATGAATGTGTAATCCTTAGACAATTCTATTTTTACTATTTTTGTAGATGAAAAGTACGACTTTGAGCTGTTCCAGAAGTACATCCAAAATCCAAAGAACGAGCTAGCTGAGTACAACAAGCAAAGCAAGAGATAGTTCAACGGCTTCAAGAAGCAATACGATTCTTTCTGGGAGACTGTCCATTAGTTCTCCTCTGTGAAGTACTCTCAATCGAAGCTGGTTAAAAAGTATGTCAAGAGATACTTCCAACAGCACAAAAGCACTGATGTCAAATAATACGATTCAACATTCTCAGTTAAATACTTAGAGCAATTACTTGCAAAGACAAGACTGTATTCTGGAGATTAAAATGTCACCAATGTTTCTTAATTTCTGAGTCCTGAGTAAATCGCAGAGATTTATTCTTCTAAAGAAGTGAAAATTCTTCAAACAAACAAAAGCGTGTTTTTGCAGGACGAACCAATCAAACTTGCTGTGCGCCTTAAAAACATTGATAAACTCTTCGTGAAGATCTTCAATTTTCTACCTGAGAACTACTACCTGAAGCACTAAGCCGAGTTCAATCATCACATCGATCTTGATGGTACTTTCCTTGCCTTTATTTGTCCATTTTTATTATTTTCATGCCAATTTTTACCAACTGAACAGGGCTGAATCCTAGCGAAGAAGTGAAGTTTGACTTCACCGAAGAGAACATCCACCAGTGCACTCGATTCGTCAAGACCTTTGATTTTGAGTCCATCCAAAAGGCCAATAAAGGAATCTTCATCGTCGAGTTCTTTTCCTCAGGAATCGCTTCTCGTGCAATCATCTACAAGGGGACTCTCTCTCACTTCTCTCGATCCACGATAGCAGGCCAAGAAGTCGTCATTCTCGATCAGACTGGTAAACCAAGAAATAACTCTTTTCCTTCTAACATTTTTGGAATCTACAGGCAAAATTCAAGCTGGAGACAGGGTTGGAATCTGGCTAGACAAAGTCTTCTACTAAGCAGACAAAAAAACTGGAAGGATTTTAATTCCTTTTGCACCTAGTTCTAGGAATCTTAATGCAATTTTAGTTTCTGAAAACTTTGCCAAATTGGTTTCATTCTAACAAGAATCTGAAAATTACTAATTTACTTGCGATTTCATCTACAACTAGGAATCTTTTACCCTTGGAAATCAAGTAACTTTTTACACTACATTCTTCTTACTTGCAATGTCATCATTTCTTGTTTTACCCAGGTTCGAATGATAATAGAACCCAACTTAAAAATCAACAACGAAATCGCAAGTTTAGAAATCATTAAAGACATCGAAATATCAATTGTCACTACCACAACTGAAGATGTCCCTTAGACTACAAGGATCAGTCTAAAACATCTCTAAAACAACAAAAGTATTGTCGCTGAATTCCCTTTACCCGCTAAAACAAAAACTGTAAGAATCAATCTAGCCGCTAAGGCCACTGCAATGACTAAAAAAGAAGATATTCCTGTGAATGCTTCACACAATATTAACATCAATCAACATATCAACAATCTCAGCTACACTTCACTTCTCTTGCATCACAGCGATCAATATTACATAATAGCGCTAGGCAAAAATGGTGAACCTCTCAAAGGAATATCCATTGATCTTTCCTTAACCCATATATTAATGAATAAAGTTTCAGATAGTACTCTAACTTTAGAAACTGATGAGCAAGGAAAAATCGCTCTTGGCTAGCTTTCTAATATTCTTTAAGTCTTTGCAGTACTCTCAGTAAGCAACTTATTCTTTCAGAAGTTTTTGTCTTTCAATTCCAAACAAAATTTCCTATTTTTTTTAGAGAAACACCTAAAACGTGTCTGGCTCATGGCACATCGACAGACAACGAATCCGAGGTCTCTAGTCCCTTCCTAAGACTTACGATATCGCAGAGGACATATTGCTGCGTATCCCATTGCTTATAAAAGACAGTGACATCGATGAAACTGCATAAGTAGACAGATCCCTTTTCTCGCTTGTTCAGCTCACAGATAAAAATTATTCCAGCATGAATTCATCTTCAGCAAGAATTCCTGCTATTTGCATTGCTAACAAGACAAGCAATTTGAAAATTGAAGCGGGATGTGTGGTGATCAGTGGACTCTAAAGTGGATCTTACATGCTCAGATCAAAAGAGAATTCGACTAACTTCTTTATTAAAGTGCATAAAAACAGCTAACCTTGGTAGCATTCATCAGCAGCTGCTTCTTTGATAGACAACGACAAATTGTTCTTAGATCTTGCAAATTCTTCAGCTGAACTCCATCCTAGAGTGGAACATTTTGAAAATTCTAGCAGCAAATGCAGAATTTAGCTGAGCAATGGTGGTGATTATTCCAATGCTAGAGTGCACATTCTTGCATGGTAGTTCTACCCTGATGGCCTTTCAAACCCAATAGGATTATACCAAGGAACCCATAATATCTATTAAAAGAATCAAATTAATCTTGCTGCACCTGTAACACCATAATAAATCTTAATATTGTTGCATTTTGGCATCATTTTTGTGGATATTTTTAAAGATTTTAATTTATTTCTCTTTTCTATTTTCGATTCTAAACTAGGCCAACAAGTACATGTCAAACCGTCAGCTTGGTGATGAATTTGCTTATGTGTTAGATAGAAAAATATAAACAAGGTATATTGGAAACTCCCTTGAAAAACCTTCTCTTGCACTAAAACGAAATTTAGTCAAAACTACAACTTAAGATACTGAGTAACTTAAGCAAGATGGAAGGAGAAGATCAGTATCAGGTTCGATGACACCTCCAAAAGAGAATATTAACTTGCTCGATGCTTCGTACAGCAGTAGAGATAGAAGTTATTCAAGTCCGAGATGTGCAATAGGAGAGGAAGATGAAGAGTGTGATGCAAGATATTGCAAATAAAGTAATTTGGGAGCTGAATTTTAAAGTAAAAGTTATTGTTTTTAGGGGGTTAAAATCAATTCTTTTTTCTTTGTTTTGTTCTTCCATAGTTCAAACTAAGAGTAAAATGCCAGCTAAAAAAAAGCGAAAGGCATCATATTAAAATGCCGATTCAGGAGATGTGCTCACCTTTAAGTAGCTATCCTATGCAGTAGCACCCAAACCGATCGATTCACACTTAAATTTCTTGAAAAAAAACTGCTTGATATTAGCTAACTTAATCCCTGATGAAGATGGCATAGTTGAGTTTGACGGTGATTTATCTTCATATTCTGGAGTTTAAGTTGTGCTACGTACTCCATCATCTCACAGTGTTCATGTATTTGATCTAGCAACTATCGAATAATCAGTCGAATCTAGAGATTTAACATAAAAGAGTACACTTTCAAAGGATAAATTTTATTCAATCTTCAGGAACGCATAATCAGTCCTGAAAGGTGAAATTTGCACAGTCGAAGACATCACATCTACTGAATTCTAAGTTATCGACAGTCTCAACAAGGTATTCGATTATTAGTAAGAATTATCGAGATTCACGAATACTTTCAATGAAACCTTAACGAATAAATCATACAACGAAGAATGGAGTTTCCTGAAAAAATGGAACACATTTGATACCTCAGAAAAGCATGAGAAGTATGCGCAGTACACCTCGCATGAACTCAACTTCTTCTTATTCTTGAAGGACAAGTAGTTCTTCTAATCGGTGGTTTTAACTCATCTAGCGAATAAGATTGAACTTAGCTTAGTCGATATGTTCTTACTTGGCTAACATAAACAACTCTTGGAGAAATATTTCCAATTAGAATTGCTAAGCACTTACAATGTATTTGAGTTCATTCTCATGCTTCTATCACTTATCACAACGAATCAGGTATGAAGGAATTGTTTACTTTTTTGTTATGATAAAAAAATAAGATAATTTATTGACTTTTTCTTGAGAAAAAAAAACCTTCATTTTTAACTATTTTTTAATAATTTGTAGAAAGATAAGGCATAGCTGCTTGTGAATACACTTAGTCAATAGGTTAAACTAAACATTGCAGACAGAGAAATATCCAAGAGATACTTCGATATCATCTTAAATACCAATAATAATGACAATACTAAAGCTACCCCAGTTAGGGTATTTGGTTCGGCTAAATAACAATAATCTTACAGAGGCAAAGGAGGAAAATAAATGCTTAGCTAATAGGCAAATAAAAGAAGAGGACGAGAAGATGAAGATGACGATGATGATCGATGCAGTGATAGTTTAGGTAGTGATAATGATGATGATTCCAGATCAAGATCGTTTGAGGATGAGTAAAGTGGAGAGGAAGAGGAGGAAATGAATGCAGAGTATGATGATGATGATGATGATGAGGACTATGATGACATGAATATTGAAAATGATAGTGAATCTTAGGAAGATCGTGATAGAAAGAGAAACAAGGTTAAATCAAAGGGTAAATAATAGTATAAGTTCAATCCATTCTAAAATACTTATCAACAGAAGAGACAGTTGTTTTAGTAAGAGAGAAAGGGACTGTAAGAAACCAGTGAGTATGTTGAGAGGTAGTATTTTAATCAAAAAGACAGAGATGACTACGTTGTTGAGTTATTTAGACCAAACTAATTTTGGGTTGAGCTTGCAAATCATTTGCTGGGGAAATCTTCGTTTGACAATTTCTTATCAACATAGTTTCCTTAGTGTACAAGTAGCCATTCTGAAATGATAGTGGTTTTGAGTTTATTGTCACTTCCTTTTGAGTCGCCTAATCATAAAATTTCATCTGCGAAAGGGATCGATTAGACGCTTGAAGCTGCTGAGAATCTGTTGCTCTTCACCAAGGAAATAAGGGAAACAACTGCGAAACTGGGATCTTAGATCATGGTGAATTAGCGGTTCTTTGATCCAAATGATAAGTTCGAAACTCAAGGCGAAGAGAAGTTTGAAAAGAATGTTACTTAGTTCATTACTTCGTACATCTACGGATGCTAAGTTATTGTCACCAACTGCACGGGAGGAACGCAAGAGGTTCAAATACTCACTGAGGTAAGGATTAAGTTAAGAAAAAAGGAAAAATGTAATTTTATTTTAATTTAATTTAAAATATAGGTACCTGAAGGTTCAATTCCTATTTCTATTATTGAGTACACCAAGACATACACTCATAAGCTCGATTCTTACAGCACAAAAATAATGGAATACTATTTCTACTTTCCTTGCGTTGGAGACTTTGGAATATATCCAGCGAATGTCTCCAAGAATGGAGAAGTGCTCTGTGTGGCAGGTAATATGATGTTTAAAGTGTAGATTAAACCTAAAGAACGAGAAGCGAAAACTTTAGCTGAAGTCTTGTAAGAAGGATCCAAGGAAAAGATTTTGAGTTTCCTCTCTGAGAGAAACTGGAATGATGTGATTAGCCAAGGGATCTTTTATATTGAATCGATTATAAGTTTTTGCAATGATAAAGATTTTTATCTGAGGCTCGTAGCCTACCTTCGATCGCAGAATGTGTTTATGGAATAGGTCTGGAAATATAGTCTTCTCCATGCTGACCATGGTACTCTTGTGGAGTTTCTAAATACACAATTAATGAGAGAGCAAATTTCCAAATATATTCAGTATCTTTCTTGCTCTTTATTGAAGAAGCCTTAGTAGATTGGAGAGTGGAAACGAATTCGTGAATATTATCCGTTACTAAATTCAAGAGTACACTTACTCAAAAGAGATACAGCAAGTATCCTCAATCGATAATTCCGTCAGACCTACTGTCAATTCCTTCGTTACTTAGTTGAGAAGGGAATTCAGAAGATTGGAGCTATCGATAAGCTAGTGTTCGTGTATTATTTGCTGTTGCAGGACAGAGTTGAGTCAGCGATAGGCTAGTTTGAGAAGATAGAGGCGAAGGACATCTCTGAAGGCCAGGGATAAATCTAGTATGATTACGTTGCTGCTTATCTCGATTTCTACAAGGGACATCCCAACTTCAAAGTTGCCAGGGAAATTATCGAGAAATACCTCGATTATCCAGTCACTTCTTGGAGAAACCTCTTCTACGACATGGCCAATTAGCTCGCAGAGTATGATGGAGAAGACCTCATTGACCAGGAATTCGTAAGAAAATACTCCCGAAACCGAGGGAGCTTTAAACGGTTTGAATTTGACTTTTTGCGGGTTTTTCCTTAGAAACAATTGAGCATCAGCAAAGAAAAAGCTGAGGAAAAAGTCAGTGCCGAGAAACTGCAGACATTCAAGCTTCGCATGGATGACAAGCAGATCGTCATTGAGCACAAGGTAACAACAAATATATATTTTCTTGTTAGCAGCTAGCTTAACAAATAACCACATTGTTTCTCCCCTGCAGAATGTGGACCCATAAGTGCAGTTGCTGTACTACAAAATAGATTTGGAGGTGTTTTTCTCCAAGAAACCCTTTGTCTCCACAATATCTGAAGACTTCAGCTACTTGCAGGCGAGCGAGAGTCAGAATGTAGTCTTGAGCGAAGAGGATAAGCTGTCTACAGCTCCTTCCGTGTCGAGATTCAACCTCCCACTTAGCCTCCAAAGCTCCAGTGTCTACGTGTAGGCACTCAACGGGCCTTTCCTGAAAGATGGAGCAACGTACTTCTCCAGCAAGCTCAAAGTATCCCTTTTCACTGACGAGGCCCAACTCAAGGTCTCCGATTCCAACGCGCAGCCTTTGTCGAGGATCTACATCAAAGTGTTTTCGAAGAACGCATCTGGGGCTATCTCTTTCATCAAAGACGGATACACAGATCTTCGTGGTAAATTCGACTATTTGCTGAGCAGCTCAGTTAAGCTTGCAGACATCGACCGTCTCTCCATATTCGTCACAAGCGATGATCTTGGCTCCCTCATCCTCGAAGCCAAGCCTCCAAAGAGAATCGGACAATACACAGAAACCATCCAACTCAAATCCAAAAATTGGAATTCCCTCTACGAGAAGAAACTAAAATGCAACCGAAAGTGAAAATGTGCTGAAAATAAAGAATGTAGTTGCATTTATTAAAACATAACTATTGTCTGTATGTTTTCTTCACTCGAAAAACTTCTTCTTGTATTTTCAAACAATTCAAAAGCCTTAAAATACCAGTCATAATCTCAGTGTTTTAAGAAAAACACTGGGTTAACACTTTTATTTTGAGTTTTTACAATTAATCATTCTTCAATTATTTCATCTGCCATTCAAAATAAGTACATTTTGACAGAAAAATAGGGCAATCTCATTATTTGAATCAAAATAAGGATTAGAAACTCATAAATATGCTTTTAAAATCAAATTAATTCATTAAAATTTGTATTCATTTTTTTTCTTCCAATTGACTAATCCTCTTGAAACCTATTTCATAAGTGGGGGATATTCTTTTAAATTTTATTTCTTAAATTGCTCAAAGTTCTTAATTTCTTTGATTATCTATGTGATTAATGTGATCTGGCAATAAAACTACAGCCTATTTGGTTTAAGCAGCAAGTATTCAAAAATGAAACAAAAGGTGAACTTCAACTTAAACAGTCATTTAATATTAACTAAACAGCTTAACACAAAGAAAATATTTCTCTAAGCAGAATTTTAAATTCACAATAAGGATTTCTAGGAATATGTGAATTATATAATGAGATATTGACAATAAAAATGTCTGAAATAGATTTGATTTATTAGAAATCATATTTGCTTAAAACTAATAAACCTTAGATAATTCTCTTCGAATTCAAGATAATCAATCAAAACAATCTAATATTCTATTTAAAAAAAGTTTAAGAACTCAAATTAAAACTGCAAAGCTACGTTATTTCTCTCAATTATTCCTTATTTTCCCTTTGATGCGTCATGCAAATGCGTAATATTTCTGGCTTTCGATCATAATGCTGTGGAATATCACTGCAAGCATGTTAAGAGAAACGCATTAATCAAATATCAAGATCAGAGAAGATTAAGGCGGGTTTTAAATGGTTAATTTCTTGAGAAATCTAAATAATAATTCAATAATAAAACTCAAATAAAACAGAAAAAACAAAAAACAAAAAAACAACAATTAATAATGTCCAAAATAAGTTCGGAAATTAATCAACTTGAGGAATACATCTTTGCTAAGGATAGGAAGGCCTTTGTTAAAGGATTAATCAAGGACACCGAGTCTTATTACTTTTTCTCTTTGCTGGAAGCTATCGACTCGTCTACTGGGAAACTGACATCTGAACAAGAAGAAGATCTGAAAAAGTACAGCAAATCAAGGTCAGTTACCAGCAAGAGCATCAGAGTGAGACACTTGTTTAGAAGATACGACTAAGCTGGTTCAGAAGAGGAGAAGAAAAAGATATTAAAGTAGCTGAATAGGTTATTGTTTAAGGTTGATGGAGTGTTTGAAGATGAGAATGAAGAGGAGGAAAGTGAGATAAATCCTGAGAATCAGAATAATAGTATTTCTGAAGATGAAGTGGAAGAAGAGGAAAGAGATGATGAGTAGAAGGGTGAAGCAACAACGGAAGGTTCTTAGTAAAGAGGAGGAGAAACTAGATAGTCTAAAACAGAAAAGGAATCTCTTGAGATGGAAGAAGATTCAGGTAAAAAGATTTTTTCTTTGGGTTAAATTGATTACCAAAATTCTTATTTTGGTTGCTTTATTTTAGTTGAAGGGTAGATAGACCCTGAAACTTCAAAGAAAGAAGAATAAGACAACAAACACGTGTTAAACAATGACATAATTGATTTGGAGAAAGTTATTGGTACACACTCATTGAAGGACTTGCTACCTGTTCTCTCCAATGAGGCTCTCATTCAGATTCCTATCAAAAAAGTTCTTCAAGAACAAGATTGGGAAATAATAAATGAGTATTTAGAAAGAGTGGATATCTATTCTCTATCAAGTGCAGAATTGATAACAGTTCTTACAAGACTGGTGGCAATTGCACCTAAAATAAAAGGTGTTACCTCTGCTGCAGATATTCCGTTTAGGTTTAATGACTTTACTTTAGAGTAGATAGAGTAGGCTGTTGTTCCTTTGCCTGATCTTCGGACTAACAAGGAGTATGTGAGATAAGTCTTCTTAAAGAAGTTTTAAGTCTCTGAACTTGGGTAGCTGCTCAAAGGAGATTCTCTTTTATAAAAACTGAATGAAATGCTGGTCTGGTCGAAGACCCTGAACTCAAAGTTCTACTCTCTGCAACAACAGATCACATACGAGATACTCTACCAAGGCATCAAAAGTAACTTACATAGCAGTCAGAGGATGTGTAATCCTTATACAATTTCATTGTTATTATTTTTGTAGATGAAAAGTACGACTTTGAGCTGTTCCAGAAGTACATCCAAAATCCAAAGAACGAGCTAGCTGAGTACAACAAACAAAGCAAGAGATAGTTCAACGGTTTCAAGAAGCAATACGATTCTTTCTGGGAAACTGTCCACTAATTTTCCTCTGTGAAGTACTCTCAATCGAAGCTGGTTAAAAAGTATGTCAAGAGATACTTCCAACAGCACAAAAGCACTGATGTTAGTTCTTTTGATTAAATATTATCAAAAAAATACTTGCGTGAGCTGCTAGTCAAGATAAGGTTATATTCAGGAGAATAGGAAATTACAGAAGTATCATCATATTTGACTCCTGAACAAATCGACGAGATTTATTCTTCTAAAGAAGTGAAAATTCTCAATACAAACAAAAATATGTTTTTGCAGAACGAACCAGTCAAACTTGCTGTACGCCTTAAAAACATTGATAAACTCTTCGTGAAGATCTTCAATTTTCTGCCTGAGAACTACTAC
>Ga0302271_10001251_pt1 | contig 24694 bp, 14 predicted proteins | sample III_Bog_N1_1_FD_198767 | JGI IMG/M metagenome (GOLD analysis project Ga0302271, IMG submission 198767) | Peat permafrost microbial communities from Stordalen Mire near Abisko, Sweden - III_Bog_N1_1 | ecosystem: Environmental > Terrestrial > Soil > Wetlands > Peat | place: Sweden: Abisko... | reverse complement strand
AAAAAGCAATTAGTCTGGGAGACTGCACCTATTAACTCAACTGCTTATATGTTAGTGTACATTAAAACTGAAGAGATATCCAGGATAATCGATCCAATTATCGTATCCTCTGTGCCGAAGTGGGTGAGGGAGCAGGAAGAGGAGGTTGTTGAAGATATCACTAGAAAAAATAAACTCTCAAAGTAATTACATATTTTCAATACTTTTGTCTAACATAATCAAAAATAAGAAAGAGAGTAATTGCAGTATTTTTGCCATAAAAGGGTAGTGTATGTGCGATTGACTTCGTTTGAATTACTGAAGAAGCAGAAATAATCTTGTGCAGTATTTTTCCAGAAGAAAACAAAGAGAGATGAGCCAAATGAATTGCAAGAAAGTTTGACTTTGAAAAAAGAAGTTGAAAAAGGATAAACATTCAAGAGATTTTACTAAGAACTTTGTAATGATCTTGGTGCAGAAAATGAAGATCTTTCATTGTGGAAAATAGAATATTTGGCAAATGGTTAAGAGAAAATAACTAACTGGACGAAAAAGATGAATCAATGTGAAAGTGAACCGATCGAGCGCGCATTCGGGGAGAATAACTATGCTTCTATTTCTCCTGTAATGCTTCTCCTTTCAGTTAGCTCTCATAGGTTTGGACCAAGCAGGCCGTTTTTTACAATCAATCCAACTTCTGGAGAATTGGAAATGCGCTAGTAAAATAAAGATAAACCAAATTTGCCGTAAACCAATACCAATGATTGGAATCGCTACTTCGATTTACAAAAAGGATAACTTATGCTAGTGTTTCTAAAGACATTTGAATACACTAAAGACGGAGCTAGGATTTAATTCATCGATTATTTGTTTCTTAAACCTGAGATAAAGCTCATACAACTTTGCTCAGAAATTACTAAGAAACTACCTAATATTGACTCTTAAAATTATTTCAAAGAGGAGCTTTACACAGTTGTTGAGCTAAACCTTGATAGGCAAGGGCAATAGCCAATAAAGACAATTTTCAACTCCACTGAATGTGGAGTTATTGTTGTTCCATTTGAAACAAAAATTGCTAAGGATAACAATATAACAGTATCCCAATTCTACCAGCAACTAGACGATAACCTTCGTGTTCGGTTCATTAGTTCTCTTCAAGTAGGTTCTCCCATTTAAGTTAAGTAACAGCAATCGATGAATTCCTCTTCGAAAATTGCTCTTTTGTAAGATCTTGGCAGCCTTTTCCCTTCGGAAACTTTCCTAGTCGAGAGAGTTTACAGCAAGAGCCTCAGCTATACAGCCCTCCAAAAAAGTTTGTTTTCTCTTTTAAAAGAGCACATCAAGACTCTCAAGACATCTGAAGGGTTTATTTCAAAAGTCGCTGAGGATTTTCTTGGTTTAGATTCAAGTTTCTGTGAATACATTTTTTTCAAATGCAAATTGAAACAAAAAAAAGTACCTGAAGAAATACCATTCTTATCTACTGGAGGGAAAGAAACCTGCCTAGAAGATCTAGCAAAGCAATGCGAAGGAGCAATTTAATTGATCTTTGATTTTTCTCGCACGTCTAAAGCTAGACTTCGAGATTCCAAGATTTCTCTTGAATGTCTACTGTTTTCAAATTTTCAAGGAAGTTCAACATCTGGACCACTTCATATTGAAATTGATAAATCAGCAAATTGTCTTGCATTATCCCAGTAGCTTCTTCAATACAAATAAGATGGCTTCCCTGAGTTCATGCAGAAAGAACGTAATTCATTGAAAGATCCCGCAGCCTAGCCAAGATTTTGTGTTCTTAGGCGAGATTAACCCCATAGGATCACAAATTATCTCACTGACTCAACTAAATTATCTATTATTAAAAACGATATCCTTCGTCTTGAAATATCTCGTGATCCAAGTGAATCTGAAATATCGTTTATCTGCCATTAAACTACTCGAAACGGAGCAGATTATTTCGGCGATCCCTTTTCGTTTCTATTTTCTTGCTATTCACCAGTTAAAGAACTGCGGAATAAAGTCAGTGGATTGCTATCTCGAAGATAGATATTTTTTGATGGAAAGAAAGTTTAAATCGATAAGAGTAACTTGATTCTCATAATGCATGCTGATTACTCCAAATATGACAGTACTTAGCTAGTCATAGAAGATTCGAACAATAAAGGGATAAAATAACTTATCGATTCCGAATAATTAACAAATAAATCAGTTTTTTTAGAGATTCAACATAATAATCTTATTTCTCCTTCTGATAATAAAGCATTGAAGTTTGGTTCGATTTGAGTGTGCTCTTTAGACATAACGCAAGAGTTACCTCACCACTAAAATAATGTGAATTCTCTTACATGAACTTATGTGTAATAATATTTTAAAAATAATAAATCTTTCCCCCGATAAAAATAACAGATTGATATTATTTTGTATTACATTTCTCAGATTGATTCAACTACAATTATTTAAATAAATATCTGTGATCGATCATTTAATAAGAAACAATTCACTTTTGTCAAAACATATAGAGTACTCAATAATATTTATTTTAGTTAAAGTCTGGTTACTCAAAGAAAAGATAGTTCAAATTGGCTTACTAACGATGAGATAATATCTGCTTATTGGCGTTTTATAAAGTTGATGAAAGTTTATTGAATCGATCTCCAAGTAACATCCCTTCTTTTGCCATTAAAGACTGTGGAAATGAACGCACCATATCAGCAGGACTAAAAACAGACCTTGATGATGACTATTTTGTTGAATTTCTTTCACTAGTTTTATCAGTGCTTTGAGTTTTTTAATTTCCATTACGCTTGAAGTCATTATTGGTTCCGTCTATGAAAGCTTATCTTTTGAGAGCAGCCGCGTCGAAGATGTCTTTATTTAAGGATCTTTGGAGTATTTTAACATTCATTTTAGGGTCGATATATTCGATTTATGGAATTTGTGGCTTTAATAGAGGTCTAAATCTTATTTTTTTCATTTACAGTTTTTGCTGACTGTTGTATTTGTCAATCTGAGAAAGTACATCTCCAATATTCTTAGAATGCCATAAATCTTCGAATTCTTCTACTTTTGAACCTTGAGTGTGGTTACTGTGAGAACTACAAAGATTTTTCAGTTTATTTCAAGTTCAAAGTGTTAATATATATTTTTAAATAGGACGTAAATCACAAAATAATATTAGTATTTTACTCTTGAAATGATTGAAGAGAATCATAAGTATGCCGATTTGGATTTGGAGATCTAAGTTACTTGTCATGCTCATTTGAAGAGAGTAAGTCATTGAGACTCTTTTACTTTTAGTTTAATTTCTATTAAAAATTGTGCTCGCTTTTACTTGGTTGACGCTGAAAGCTCATGCCTGAGCTACGAAGTTCATTTAGTTCTTTCTTCAATTTCTCGTTTTCATCTGATAATCTGCTCATGTTTTCTTCGAGAACTCTAGTAAAATTGAATTATCATTAGAAACAAAAGGCTTTAACCTTTTTTAACACTAGCGTATGTTAGTATGAGTTTATTAATTCGATTTTGTATTATGATATTTTCAAGTATTTTCATAAGTTTTTAAAACTGTTTATCTTACTTAATTGTTTAATCCTTTTGAATCAATTATTATTTCAACTCCTTATGTATCTATCCCTAAAGAGTTAATATGTCAATGTATTAAGGTTCGTAAAAGTCTTACTGAGGAGCTATTTTATTCTTCAGACAACTTCTCCTGCTTCTATGAATTTTCATTCCCTGAGATTTTTCTAGTTATTTTTGCGTTTAGTGATGCTTAGTTCTTGCTTAAGATGTCACTGCCAACATATGTTATTTTGCTGACTCTTAGATTATCTTCCCATCCAGCTTGTCCGCTGTCTTGGGAATTCGTAGAGTTTTACTACAATTTTCAAAGCAAGAGAAAACTTAACTAATCGAACCGTAAAGTGGATCATCTTTTACATGAAATAGTCTGGAATTGCTTTCTCCATCTGTCTCCCATATCGCTTCGGTGATCATCACTATGGTTTATTTTGTTGTTAGCAATCTCTATGTTTATCTCTAGATCTCTCTCTCTCCGTAATATTGATTCCTTCTTCAGCTTGGCTCTTTCTTTATTTCTCTGTAATATATAATCTAAGGTTGCTCTTTTCCTGAAAGCTAGTGTGATTCGTTGGTTCTTCCTCTGTAATTAAAAAAGCTTCAGAAATTTTGTTTTGTTTTTCTTAGCCACTAAAATACTCCTCAAGTTGCTATGCTTTTCTTCTATTAAGCTAACATAATTGATTGTTTATTTTTTTACTTTTTAATCAAACAAAACATCAGTTCATTGGTATTATCCTTATTGGTAATTCTTTATTTATTTATTCATGAAATACTTCTATAACTTGATAACAACAAAAAAACAAAAAATAAAAATACTTTCCCAATCATGCAGACATATCCATAATAGCAGCAACTCGGAGGAAACGATATTCCTTCACTCGATGAACTCCAAGCTAGAGCTTACAATAAGCCAATAGGGTATAGCTAAGCATAGTAGTATCCACCTCCTCCTCCACCACCAGCAGCATTCCCTTCAGAGTTTAACAATATAAAAAACCTCATGGATGATTCAGATGAAGATGATAAAAAGAATAAACCGCCAAAGAAATAATAACAAAACAACCCACAAAATAATAAATATCCCTTTAGTACACCAACTCAAGGAGGCAATCAATTTGCTAATTCAAGAGGAGATAATTATAATAATGAGGGGAGTCTCCCTAATGGGCTACAAGCAAACTAAGCAAACGCAATAGATCCTAAAACAGTCAATTACAAAAATTACAATCCTTATGAATAGCAGTCATAACAATAATATCAAAAGTATCCAGTTATTTCAATGCAAGTTTAACCTTAACAAGTAGCCTAAGCTAATTATCCTTAATATCAACCTTAACTTGGATATCCATCGCAAGAGAATCTTCTTGGATAACCAAATGGATAAGCACAATCTGCTGTTCCTTTGTATGCACCTGGAATGGAATATAATTCTGGTCCATGTATCCACGAAAGAACTGAAATCTAAACTGAAAACGACGATAACACTGCTTAATTCTACTATTATTTCGGTGTTAAGCTATTACTTGTTACGATGTATGTCTTGATATTACTTCCTTGCTACATTGCAATCGCAGTTGAAAGTCTGAAGAGAAAACCAGTGTTATAGAAAGTAACCTGCTTGTTCTGTGGAACTACCGTAAGTTAACTAGAAGTGAACTCTTCATCAACACCTAAGCCGCATTAGATGGGGCTTTGTGTAGTTATATTCATCCTATTCTTTGTGATTTGGACCATCACAAAAATCAATTTTTTTATGCTGAACATCCACTTCATTGGGGATATCATCAAATTAATTGCTAGAATCTTTAATCCAGTTAGAATGGATTGAGAGAGATATCGATATATTTTATATAGAAGTACATTTACATTGTGTTTAATATCAGAGAATACATTATCTAAAATGGTCTAATAATTAGAATGTTATCTATTCTCAATATTTTCTGTCGAAGGTATTTTTAAAAAAAGAAGAAGAAGAAGTAAATTATATTCCAACTATTAATTTCTAAAATGAAGATGATTTGAGTTATCAACTGTCGATGTGCTAGTCTGATAGAGAGAGAGAGAGATACTAAGTGGCTTTTAAATCAAAAAGATAAACAATCACCAGAAGAAATTACAATTATTTGCTGTGAAATTTTGTTATTAAATAATGATCTTGGTCGAAAGTGGAGTTTAGTATACGCTCTAAGCGATATTTTCTGGTATTTCCATAGCATGTTGCTCAGTTGTAGTGATAAGTTTCATTGCATTCAAGAACCTACGTAAATCTGCAGCGAGATTAGTGCTGTTTTTGTGCATCTCGGAGATTATTTATTCCCTTGCCATGCTGATGAGACCACCTAATCTGCAAAGTAATCTTATTTGCGGGACGTAAATATTCATTTCGAACTTCGGGCATATCTCCACGCTAGTATGGACATGTATGATCACTCACACACTTCGAAGAAGTGTTGAAAAAGGGTATGATTTTGTGAAGAAAATCATGCCAAAAGTTATTGCTTTTTCTATACTTTTGCCTCTTCTTCTCGCTTCCTGGTAAGCCAGACAAATTAGATACAATAGTAGAACATTTGTGTGTGATTCTTGATTTTAGATTGATTTTTGATGATGTTTTGTTTTGTAAATCATATCCAAAAGCATTTTGACAAGGCAGTACTTTTTCACAGATTCCTAATTCTGTGATGTTTTATCTGAAGCTGTTGAAGGCACGTCTGTAGGATTTTCCTGGTAAAGACTGCTTATGCTAATTGAATTCCAGTTACCAATATATATCGCCATGGCTTTTAATATCAAAATTATTAAGAAAGTAGCTGCAGCTGCAAAGGAACATGGAAATGACAGTTCTGCAATAAAACGACTGTTCATTTATCCATTTATTATCCCGATTTGTTAGATGTTCGCATTGCTTTACCAATTACTTGTGTTGTCTGGAACTAATCCTGAATCTTTAAATGGTTTACTGAGCCTTCATTTAGTCTTTAGCTGCTCCTAAGGTGCTGTGAATTCTATTGTCTATGGATTCAATGAAAAACTTAAAATATCTGTCAGAAAAGCATTAAAATCCAGGAAAAATAGTTCCACATCAATTGGATCTTCCCTTCTTAGCAGAGAGAGCTCCATCAGTTTCTAGAGCTCTAATAAGCAATCCAACACAAAGGGGAATAATAAATAATATCAACCTGCTGCACGATCAGTTAGCTACTCCGGTTCAGAAAATAATATTAATGGTGATTCATCGAATGATTCATAGAGTGAAGATGAAGAGAATAGCTATGAAGATAGCTATAACTCTGTTCCTTCAAAACAAATTAAAATATAAATTGAAGATCTCTGAAAAAGGCATCTAGAACAAGAACAAGAAGAGTCAGAATATTATGTTCATTTTTAACTAATTGCATTTGTAGTTTTTATTATTATTATTTATTTTTCATATTATTGAGTTGACATGACTGTAAAATCAATTGTTTTTCATATATCTTGTACATTCAGATGTGTACTATGAAGTGTTAGATTCATCTTGGGATGAATAGCAGAGTTTCTTTTTTGTGTTTTTTTTTTTTTACACTACTGGGGGAGGAGTGAATTATATCCCCTGAGCAGAGATATTACATACAGAGCAGATTGTATAAAAAAATAAGGAAAAATAAAAATAATTTTTGGAGATGGAGGCAGAAAAGAGATTTGAAGTCAAGAAATGGAATGCTGTTGCTCTTTGGCAATGGGATATTGAAGTTGAGAATTGTGCCATCTGTAAGAAGTAAGAAAATTAATTTAGGATTGTAATTGAAATATATTTAACTGTGGTTTGATGGTTGAACTTAGCAATATCATGGAGCCTTGCATTGAATGTGATGCCAACTAAAATACGAATAGTGCAAATGAATGTGATGTCGCATGGGGCACTTGCAATCATGCATTCCACTTCCATTGTATCTCTCGTTGGCTCAAGACGAGAAACACTTGTCCATTGGATGCAAGACAATGGGACTATCAAAGATATGGTAGGTGAATAATTTTTAGAGGATAATTGTTTAAAAGGATTTTCAGTTTCTGTTTGTTGTTTGTTTATGTGTGTATGTGTGTGTGTAAAAGAGAAGATTATTGTTTCAAGAGACACATTAAGAAAATCTATTTCATAGAAAAGAAAAGAGAGTCAAAAGAATAAGCTATTCATATTGTAAAATAATAATTGGACGATGAAAGTTAAACTAGTTTTTGGGTTAGAAACTGTGAATATTATCGATTTGAATGAGAAACTGTAATATTTTTTATCAACATAACAAAATCCACTCAATACAGAATGTCAACCTCTGAGCTTATAAATCATTTTTTTCAGTAATCTAGCTTCGAATGAGACAGTCTTTTTCTCGTCAAGTCCTTCGAGAGGGTTAATAACCTTTTGAAATTAAGAAAAGGGTTTAATAAAGATGATTTTGAGTAAAATAAATAATAATTTACAGATGGGATTGTTTTGCATTGTGTATCTGCCTAATCAAGGAATTCAAGAATCTCTACGAAAGACGAATCTTTCAAGATGATTTGCTGCTTAGCCATTGTTTCAATCAACGCACAGAAGCATCTCTTCGCGTAGTACCAGGTATCGGTGTTTATCTGATTGTCATTCAAATAGCAAATATTTCATAATTCTGTATTTTTTACTTTCTTTTCTTGTTACTTTTTTGTTGAGTGGCTCGAGTGATTTAATAATACGAGAAATACCAAATTCATAGTTGCTCTTTGCACAATACAATGTTCCGATAACTAAATTCACAATGCACAAATGGTACACGTTCTTCTCAGGATCTTAAACAGCTGATTTGTCTTCTTCCCTTTCTAAATACAGATTTAAAACAAAAGAATCAAATAAGAAATAACACCTCTTTTTCTAATAATTCTTACCAAGCTTTCTCATGAGTTCTTCAGCTTCTTCATTCTAGTTCACCATGATATATGAAACACAAAGATTTGCTATGACCATGGCTTAGAGCTACAGAAGATTGTCCCCATAGCGCTTCACGATAGGTTCGAAATATCTCATAGCTTCTCTGAACTTATTGTCTTGCACGAAGAACACATGTGCTACGTTGAGTTTCCATGTTTCATGATCAGCACAGAATTCTGCAGATTATTTGAACAGTTTCTCAACAGCGGTGTAGTTTTCTTTGTCCCAATAACTCTTAGCATAAGCCATCAAGACTGGGATGTATTTCTCAAGGCACTCATCGAATTCTTTCAATGCCTTTCTAATACCATCACTGTCTCTCTCTTATCGTGCATCTTGAATATTTTTAGTTATTTTTCGTAATTGATCAATATGTTTATTTGCAAGTGTGTCAAATTTGCTGAATGCCTACTCTGGAGAAGCACTCTACAGAATCAATGCATCGATAAACTCAAAATCTTCAGGCTTGATGCATTTAAATGTTAGATCAGAGTTCTCAGCGAGCACATCTGCAGCTAAATCGAAGTATTGATACTTGCAGTAGAGCAATAATAAATTGGGGAATGTCTCAGGTGGGAAAGGAGGGTTCTAGAGAAGATGATTTAAACTAAAAAAAGAAAAAAGAAACAAAACATATGTGATATCTTGTGGAAAATCTATCTTATTTTTACTTTTTAAATCCCTAAGAAGGATTATCTTCCATATTCATGAGTGCCATGTTCATAAGTGTGACCGGGTCAAGTTCTTCTTCAGAGCGAGGAGGCATATCAAGAAGGGCTTCCTTCGCAGCAGGTATGTTCTTGATCGAATATTCGATTGCAGCTTTGAGATTGAATGCCTCAACAAGTGCAGTTTCCTTCAATGCTTGTGTATTACCTACACTCTTAACTTCGATACCTGCAAAGATTCCAAATATTTTTTACAAAAAACGATTATTCAACTTCATTATTCGTCTGTTAACCTTCTGCATTTGATCCAACACCAAGTTCTGGGTGCTCTCTCACTCCCTTTTCGATGATTTCAGCGATACTTTGGAGAGAAGGTGCAAGCTGCTTCATTTTATAGTGACACAAAGCGATATTGTATGCAATTTCTGTGTTGTATCCCATTTTATTAATCGCCTCTTGGAATTTCTATCGAGCTTCTTCAAACTTGTCTTCCTTAAACAAGATGCATCCTTCATTGACAATAGTGTCTGGATCATCAGGATCGCCTTAGCTTAAGAGACTTTTCGCATGATCTATCTCATCTTTTTCATATCTGATCAGCACTGAGAGCTAGATTAGTCTTTACTGATAATTTGGATTCTTAATATTCTGACAAGCTTTCAAGGCTTCGTCGTAGAGACCTTTTTCAAACAGAAATAAGAGAATCTCTACCAATTAATACAATTTTCACTTACTTTCTTTGTAGAGTGACTATGCTAGATACATCTTGTACTCATCCACTTCAGGGTAGTAGCTCACAAGTTGCTCATATCTGTTTTGTTTCAAAGCATTAATCAGAATAATTAACTAAGAATCAAGGAAATATTTTGAAAGAGAGTTAGAAGCATAAAGATAATTGTTCCAGCCTTTCGTTTAAATATTATTTGTTAACAAAATGAAATTATTCCATATGGACACAACAACTGACTTACATTTTAGAAGCATTGCTGAAATCTTGATTCATGTAATAGCAATAAGCAAGAAGCGATAGAGTTCTGCTCCTTGGAGTGAATTACAACTCATAGTTAAGATACTAGATGGCCTGATTTGCAGTTTCACCAAAATATTTTTCAATAAATGAACAAAAAATCTCAAACTAATAACGTACATCTGTATATTTCTAGTCCTTGATGAGCAAGTAAATGGTCTTTGTCCTCTCTCCTTCTTGGATCTGCTTGATAGGCTGCATTCTGTTTAAATCAATCAATCAGAGAGAAGTTGTATTAATTTACTTTTATTTATTTTTTTCTTTTTGAAATTTTAAAACCTCCCTCTTTCTTCCCCTTCCCCTGTCTTTAAATTCTTCTTCTTTGAGTATATCTATTTAGCTGACTTTTCTATGTCTAAACCGAATCCAAATGTCTTTTGCATAAAAATACCATCTTCCTGTTTCACCCATTTTAATTGATTTTTTCAAAACTAAAATCGTATAAATATATTCTTAGTGCAATAAAAAATTAACTTTATTATAATCTAAATTCTTTCATTTGGAAGATGAAATGGATAGTTCTTCATCCTCTTCCCAGATTGTATCAGGAATAGGTGCTGTTTGTGGGCCTTGATTACGAGAATCCTCATTATTGCTTTTCTTAGAACCTGCTCGTTTTTTAGGAGAACCTGGAGACTTTAACTCAGTAGGAGTAGAAGAAGTACATGCAGGCATGAAGAATTAAGTTAGATAGGAAACTTCTACTGCCTTGCAGAGAGCTGAGAGATACGCGGAGAGAAGTTTCCTTCTTTCTTCGAGATCAACAAAGGTAAGAATGGTATTTTAGTCTTTCTTGGTTGGAAATGGTGGAAGCTCCAAATTAGGATGGGTAGATTTAATTGAATTACGTAACGATATGAACTCTCTGAAACTGTGCTTAACGGAGCGGATCTACCCTTGATACGTGAACTTTGATTCAAACACAATTGTCTTTTTGGAATACTTTATCATTTCTACGAACTTATCTATTCTCACATCCTCGAAGTGTTCTACAACTACTGGAGGTTCACTCTTCAATTCACTTACCTTTTAACTTTCAATGCATTTCTAAGTCGGCTGTTCTTGATTAAGTGGGTTACCCAGCTGATTAGGAGTTTACGATGCCTGACTAATCTCCTTATTCTCAGTTTATTCTTATTTCTTGGATTACTTTTTCCTATTTTCTTCTGATTTCATTTTATCAATAAGTGACTCATTCATTGAGTCAGTTTCAAATGGCGCAGTCGATTTATTCTAGATTCCAGAGCTATTTTCATTGGAATTGTTTTCATCTAATTCATCGATCGAAATAGCTTCATAATCTCTTGCTCGTTGGTAGAAAAATATCTACATCACACCAATACATCCAACATATCCAAAGTATAAATAAAACGAGAAATCATCCTTACTGTCCAGCGTGTTTCTACTCGTTAACAAAGCAATTAATGCATTAGATATTAGATTGATACTCATGTTAGCCATGGTTCGTAATCTAGTGCATCCTTAACGATTTTTATCTTGAATCAGTGCGCATACCCATAGACAACATCCAAGAGCGTTTAATGAAAATACTTAAAGCAGAATAGACGATTGCATTGATTTTTCAATTAGTATCCAGACTAATATTTAAGCCAAACTGACACCAAACATAGCTAAAATAAAGAGGATCTTCAAATTGAATTGCCATTTGCGATATTTGCCTTTCTAGATTTCCTTAGGGCACTTAGTTTTGGCTGTAAGAATGAGCTAAATGAATAGTCTCAAAATATCAAATCCAACCAACAATGAGGAAGAAGCCATCACTGCACAATCAACAGTACTCTCAAGGCAATAACCTTAAAATATCATTTCTTATTATTTTCTCCAGTTTTCAGTTTGAGTGCCTTAGAGGGAGATTTTTGAAAGATAGGATACTTGCTAAAACTGAAAGTGTTGTAGCTTGAGAGCGAATACAAGAATCTGCTGAGAATCTACTTGTTGTGACAAAGTCTTAGGATCTTTTCAAAGAGTCAGATCCCCCCTACTCTTTGAGAATTTCTTGAATTCCTTTTATTCTTTGAGCTGTGAGGAATCTTATTCTTTTATTAAAAGATCCCTTTTTAATAATATCCATAATTTATAATGGATCTTTATTAATATGAATAATATTTCAGTTTAATTGCTTTTTACTTGCAGAAATAGAATCTTTATATATACAACAAAAATAACCATGATACTTATTGAAGTTTAAACCAATCAAATAATATATTAAAGTGGATACTCAATTCACATTTGAAGGTTAAGGTATTCATTCATCAATTATTAATAATTATGCAAGGATTTGAACTGCTTATGCAAATTAAAAAAATATTATCTTAATTATTGAAGCCATTTCGAGAAGAATTCAGCTGATATTTACAAAAGTTCCATATTGAGTTCAAATAATAGCCATTACTAAAAATTATATTTATTGTCTTTTTTAGCCATTACAGAAATCAATTGTATTGTTTGATTTTTATTATTATTAATTATTGTTTATTTATTATAAAAATCTGACAAATCCGTTTCTCAATATTCATTGGTTAAGTCATTGAAGATCAAAGAGAGCAATCACAATAGCAACATTGAAGCATAATCTCTCAAAGAAAATGAAGAGATTTAACTCAAAATTAAACTAAATGCAAAATATCATTATTCTCAAAAATAATGGAACATCAAAATCGGAGGCCTTTTATCGAGTTGTGATAAAAATTCACAGAGAAATAAAAAAATAATAGAATCTCCTATATGAACGATGCCTACTATTACTGTGTTTAAGTCTTCACAGATAAGTACTATCTTTATTTCTAAAATCAGATTCCCTGTAAATTTAAAAATAGCAAACCCAAAGGTACTTATGAAATATATTATCTTACAATTAAATCATGGTTTAAATTATTATGAGTGTATTTTCAATACAAAGCGAGTCTACTAAATATTATTTATGAATGACAAGATTAATTCCAAGTTAATATGGAGGGAAATAGATGGAACAATTTAGTAATATTTAAGTATTGCTGTGAGAATGATCTTAGTGGGGGGAGATGATAGGCGTTTTGAGAAGGAATAACTGTTTAACCGATCTAAAACGAAAGGTGCGTCATGAAATTTCAAAAGAACTTTCAACCTACCAATTTGTTTAGTAATTCTCTTATCCAATGAAAATACCCTTGCAAAAATGAAAATCTATATGATTTTTTGCTTCATCAAGACTAGTAGTTCCATCCTCTTACTATTCAAGAAATAGATTGCTTTTAATATTACATTTAGAATCTGTAATATTATTATTATATTTTTTGAAAAAAATGATGTAATCATTACATACCGTCAGCAGGAAAAGTGAATTAAGACTAATGTTTTTTAAAAATAGGCACTGGATTGATATCCTCCTTTGGTTATTGTGCTTGGCGGAATAGTGCTAACGTTTAAATTCTAGTTGCTCTGATCTAATTTCAATAAAATTATCAAATAATCATCCGAAAAAATCAATAAAATCCACAATCCATTTAAGACACTTTACAAACTCACCAAAACTCCCAGTTAAAATGTCAACTGCACCAAGTTTCTCCTTCAAAAGTGCAAAACGACTCTAAGGCTTCGAGAAAAAAAGAGTATAAGATGTTTTCACTCCACTTGCTTTGGAGACTAACTCTGTCAACTTGGGCTAGGCATTTCCTAACTGGTAGCCTCCTTCGTTCTTCCAAGAGGCTTTGACTAAATATTTGTCTGAATCTAATCATTAGTACACTCGTTCATACGGCCATCAGAGACTCATAAACTCCATATCTTCATTTTATTCTCTTCTTTTCAATCGAAAAATTGATCCACTAAAAAATGTCTTGGTTTCTAACGGTGGGATTGCATGCCTATGCAATATCTTTCTGTCAGTTGTGGATGCAGGTGATGAAGTAATCCTCATTGATCCTTCTTTCGATTGTTATCGTGCGTAGATTACAATGGCAGGAGGCAAACCAATCTCTGTTCCACTCTTCCCGAAGAACAAAATCACTAAACAAGATATTATTAACAGAGACATCACTAAACTGAAGCACACACAGCAAGATGAGTGGGATCTTGACTGGGACCAATTAGAGAATGCCTTCAGCAAAAAAACAAAGGCAATCCTCATTAATAGTCCTCACAATCCAACTGGTAAAATCTTTACAGAAGATGAGCTCAAGAGAATTGCAAACATCGTGAAAAAACATGAACGCGTTGTTGTGATATTCGACATGGTCTACGAAGCTCATGCTTATGATAGATACAAACCACTTTAAATCCCAAGAATGGCGACACTTCCAGGAATGTGGGAAAGAACAATCTCTGTAGGATCTGCTGGAAAACTCTTCTCAGCGACAGGAGTGAGAATAGGATGGGCAGTAAGCACTTTGTTTAATTCTTCATTTCATATGATTTAAGAGGGGAGTGATGTAACTCTTAATAATTGAGTGATTTTTAAGGCCAAAAACGAACCTGACCGTTTTCCCCGGGAATTAATTTCTCACCTATTTTTCTGATCACTTAATCACAAAAATTAATTCTTAGCCTTTAATTTATCAAAATTATTAATTAATCTTATTTTTTGTTTTTCATAACAGATCGGACCAGAATTACTAGTGAAAAGCGCAGCTGGATTTCACTAATATAGCGGGTTTTGTCTTTATGGACCGCTCTAAGAAGCAATTGCGGATACTTTAGATTATTCTATTTCAAGCAATTATTTTGATGAATTCAATGAGAAATTAAAACAAGGTAGAACTAAACTTGTTCAAGAACTCGTGAATTCACCTATGAATATCAGTATTTATATTCCTGAGGGAGGCTGTTCTGTTCTAGTTGACATTGAGAAAGTTGAAATACCAATAGGTTATTCAAAAGATCCTGAAGGTAGAAACTATACTAAAGATTGGGCTTTTTGCATGTGGCTTTGCAAAGAAAAACGGGTTGTAGCTCTCCCTTGCTCCGCTTTTTATCCTGAAGAACATTAACACATTGGGTAAAATCTCATAAGAGTAGCGTTCTGTAAAACTCCAGAGCTTCTCACTGAAGCAGGGAAGAGAATTTCAGCAATAGATGAAGATGATACCAAGACATTGTCTCTAGATTCTGAAGGACAAGAGTATGGGCCTGGAGTGTGCTGTGTTAATATCTCTTGATTTCACTTTTTACTATTCACTTTATAATAAAGAATAAATATAATTTTATAAATCCATTTTTGTTTCTGCAAACACAAAAATAACCATATAATTCTATTACTCAAAAAAATCAATAAAAAGGGTATAATCTCTTGGGTATGATCATTTAAACTAGCCTAGGTGCATGTAGAGCTGTAATTTTATTTTGTTTTCTGTTTCGCGAAACAAAAATCATTTAGTTAGAACATTTAAGAATAACTACGAAATTTGTTTATCCTTTTTCAAAAATATCGTTTACGTGGATGGATCTAGTGTAATACAAGTGAGAGCTGCTGCATTTTTCAAAGCTAATACTTTTGGTGTAATTGCTAGCTTATTTTGCGTTTGATAACTTCCTTTATTCGTTATGAGAGTAGCAGTTGTTAATCTAGAGCATGTGCCCATAATCTCATAGATTTTGTTTAGCGATAAAATAGAAACCTCTTTATTTCTACAAATTATTTGTGTAAAGAAAAGATGAAATAAATATGGTTATTGTAAAGAATTACTTTTTGTTAATATGAAGATATCTGAGAGTCTGTGAGGAGGATGCGATTGCTTTGAGAATGTGATCTATAACATCATCATAAAAACTGTTCTCCCTAATTAAAAAATATTATGTAGGGGGGAGGAATAGAGAAAAATGAGAGAATAATTAGGTATTCCAAGGGATTACTCGTTAATTTCGATCTGCAGGTAAGAAAGCTAATAGGAATTATGAAGTGGTTCCTATTTGAGTTAAAGTGGTTGAGCAGGAATTAAACTTTATTGTGAAGAACTAAAAAAGAAAAGACATTGACAATAAATTAATAAAAGTATGCCTTTTTTCACATGGTTACTTTTTTGAATTCTTTGAGGATTAATCTAACCTTTGTTTAGATAACATTACAGCTCCTTGAAAGGCCTCAAAAGATGCAATATCTCTGCTGAGAGAGAGAGATCAAATATACATTTAGAACTATCGAAAATAGACAGCAAAGTAACTTCAATGTTCTTAAAAGTTGATTACTTGATTAGAATAGAAACTGACTATAATTTTGAGAGATTTGATATGCCTTCAAAGCATGGTGATACTGATTTTAAGAAATTCACACTGAAATGTGTTTCAAACAAACCAAAAATCAAGATTAATTAGTAGTTTTAGTTTTATTTATTTTTTGTTACTATGTTGATATTTCAATGTAAACATGTTCGAGTTAGTTGAGCTTCGATAAGCACTCTCCAATTCCACAGAAACCTTCTTGCATAATATTATTGTTTCTTAAAAATATTTTTGTTTTGGCAGATATTTTCTCATGAAAATTTATGGTTACATCCCCACAGACAGACTGAAACTTTTCAAATTAGATAGAGTAGATATATCGCTTGATAATGCTATCATACCTTCTCGGTGTACGCTATTTGCTCTGTAACGTTTAAAAGTGTTTATATTATTATGATTTATGAAGGTTAAGTGTCTATTTTTCAATATGTGTACGCTCCAATGAATAATGAAAGGGAAGTGAGGTTAGATAGTTGTCTCAGGGCTTTGCCTAATGCTTAGGAACCTTCTATGTCAGTTCGGTGAAGGCTAATCAAAGTGATTGAGATCATTAAAATAGAGATGAGAAAAAGGTAGAAACACCAAACTAATCTAACAAAAATGAATACGCACTTAGGAATTTAGAGAACTAGCTATGTAAGATGAGTGCAAGTAGATAAAGCTTTAGAAATGCCTACAGTACCATCTATTTCCATGTGTTCAGATTAAGAAATTGCGTATTTCTTAAGCAAATAAGATGGAGTTGTTTTTGGAGCAAATATTAAGACATCACATGGTTTTGAAATCCGGGACTTAACCATTAAAAGGAGGTTAACTACTATTGATAAATCTAAATAATTTCAATGAATACTTCATAATGCAGGAGTTCCTCATAGAACAGTTCTTTGTTAGATCGACTTGAAAAGGTTGTGCCCATTTTTAAGGAATGCGTTTATGGTTTTCTCACAAAAATCTTTGGATATGAAAAAAATATTATTTCTTTTTTCTTTTTTTTGTTCAAGGCTTCTTAAGATCGATTAAATCTGATCATATCTGGTTATCCTTAATGCAAACAGTTTCTAAAATAGAGAGAGAGAGTTGTTATCTTTTATTGATAGAGGCGAAAACAAATGATCAAATTGAATCAAAATAGTATTGGTGAGTGAACAAAATAGCTTGAATTAGATTTATTTGATCCATCATCAATGTTACTTTTTAAAAATATTTCATGTTTTGTTAGGGAAATAATGAATGAATTGCAGAAATGTGTTTGATTTAAAAAAAGTCGAAAGCAGATTAATGCTAGAAAGTATTTTAATATTTTTGAGAAATTATTTTCAACTCTTAAACAGAGAAAAAGACATGGAAATGAATTATTATAAAGTACAAGTTGATATTTAGTTTATTAAAACAAAGACAATTTGATGTCTTAGCTAGGTTCTAAAGGCGTTGGTGGAGGGAAATTACAAATTTAAGCTGATTCTTTTGAAACCAGAAGAGAGTTGATTTGATCATTTTGAATTATTAGATTTTTTAGATAAGGAATGTTTCAATTTGGAGTGCTGTTTAAGCTTGAATGAGACCTTACAAAGGCAGTTCTCTCGTAAGGTTGCATAAATGAGTTAAATTTGAATTAAACTTTGTTGTTGTCGACTTCTTTGGCATTGCTAGGATTGAGCTTTGCGATTCTCTCAAAATGATAATCTTTAGTTCCTTGAGTTGATATCAAAGTATTAGTGAAAAGATAACTGCGACCACTGCCAATATTTATTGATGACATTGACCCAAGCCTATGTGTGGTTGATTTCAAAGTATTGATAAGAAAGCTCATTGTTCAGTAGGATTTATATGAGTGATAATTATTGTTTATATTTTGTTTTTAAATTATTATTTTGAAATGAGATGGATTCTAGTTTTGAACACCTCTACGCACCAAAATCCGAAATTAGGCTTAGTTCTAACAGGAAATATTACGCAATCAAATCATCATCCTAACGGTTCCAAATTCAAGGAGTCAAATGAATAATAACAATATAACAATATTTCCAGTATTGTACTAAATATGATCCCAACAAGGAGAATTGTAAATTTCAACTGAATTCGCCTATTTTTAGCAAAATTCAAATACTTGTTTTATCAATTACCTAAAACAGCTTTTAATTTATTTTCCTATCCATTAGTTATCTGCTGTTTGTCCTTTTTGTTATAATAGCTAAATCTGTCAAATTAGACGACTGCAATACAACATAATACATACGTCCTCAATAAATCTAATTTTAAATTTTTACACTAATCAAATTGCCTTTTTTTCCCCGAATAATTATGCATTTTTTTCTTGGCAATAAACAAAAAAGTGCTGAACATAATTTGAATATTGTCCTCTCTCTTTCTTCTTATTTTCCTTAAAATAGATTCTTTATTTAATGTTCTATTCAAGAGACATCTAAAAATAGATATTCTTTCATAACCTGTGTGTTGAATGTGTCCTGCTATTTGTTTAATAAAAACACTAACCAAAAGAAAAGAGCAACTTTAAACTCTATTTTAGATATGTAAACAACTCCCGCCTAAGCCTGAATATAGAAATTGTTTAATTATTTGCTTAACATAATATAAATACTCACATATTGATTGTGATAACAACTTTTAAGATTCTCTTAGTTCAAATGCTATGGACATATCGCAATTCCCAAGAGATATTTAAATTTTCCATTTATTTCATAATTTCTCTTAAGTAACTCAATTCCCTTCACAATATTTTGTTTTTCAATAAGAACTCGTCGATCTAGGGAAATATTTCTGCTTTAAACCTTTGTAGGTTTTCTAATTCAAAAAGGATAAATCGAGAAGAGAATAGCTTGAGTTTTTAAACTTAAAAACTTACCCGAAGACATGTTAGAAGTAACGTAATTCGCCACGATCTCAGGATCTTTGCTGTCTGGTCTCCCTGGAGATATTGTATTCGATATAAGTAATTGTCTTGAAATACTTTAAAGAAAATCTAACCTATTCCTATTTTAAGTCTCTGGAAATCTTTGCCACCAGCACTGTCAATAATCGATCTTAATCCATTGTGTCCCCTTCAAAAAATAAATGCATTTGTTGCTAATATTTTCATAAATGTTTAAATTACTCTGGGCTGCCTCCATTTTTTATTTTAAATTTCCCTGTCTTGGAGTCAAGATCGTCATGCACAATAAACTGATTGATGGCTGGAATAGTCTGTTTACATCCCAACAAATCATTATATTAGTGTTTCTAGAATCAATACAGTGATTTATTATTACCTCGCAATTCTTGAGAAGCAGCTTGTATGGCACTCCGCTAACATTCATATAGCCGTTTGATTTAAATAATACAATCTGCTCTCCTTCTTTGCTCCTTATCAGTGCGTATTCACCACCTTACCAAAATGTAAATTTCTAGACTGCTTCGAGAAGAAATCCACCTTTGCCTCTCGATGGATTGAATTATGCTTTATAAATGGATGCAAGATGGTTGATGTAAAGTTTCCCAATATTATGCAATGTCTTATCGTACTCAGGGGATGGATTGCCTAGTCCATAAAGCTTGGAATAGTTTGATTAGATACATGTAAAGAGGAGAATCATAATCAAAGCTAAAATGCCATACTATTTTTTTGGTATTCCTTAAGCTGCTCATGAAATTGGATCCTTTTTTGAGTTGTTATCTTCTTCTTTGGGTCTGCTAGTTGAATCTACTTAATTTCTACCAGTTTCTAGATTATTTAATATCCTTCTCTTCAAATTATCATAAATGTTTCAGACTTTCGACAAAGAAACATCCAATCACAATTTATGAAATAGTCACAAATGTCCTTCGTTTCTAAAATTAAATTTTATTAAAAATATTGCCACTCATAAGGAAACTAAGACAATTGTTGTGGTTAAAGTTGTTTTCAAAAGTTAGAATAGCATATAATTAAACTTTCAAAAATATTGTGCAAAATAAAAATGATAAATAACTCTTAACTAATTAAGTTCGATTAATGTGCGTGTGTCTCTTCAAGATGTAAAAATTAATGAAGAAAATTAAATATTTGGCGGAAAGTCAATTTATTGAAAAATAACCCAAAAAAGAGAGCATAATGGAAAAGTAGTAAAATCAAGATTGCGAAAGCTTAGTTGAAAAGGACAGTCGTATTTAACAGACTTACTGCTAAGACAAAAATGGCTAGGAAGTATCGGAGTCTGCTGGAGAGCATATCACGGGGTAAAGATCATCATCAGTGAATGATGAAATGCATGTTGAAGCGCATTAAATTTTCCTGTTAAGAGAAAAATGGAAAAGTGACAGAACCTAAGCTATTCGGAAGAGATAAACTAAAAAGAATCTTCAATCTCGCAGATAGATCTACGCTTAAGAGTTAGAATCTGACATGATTGCATTCCTAAATGACTTGAAAGATAAAGTTAACATTCAAGGCTTCAGTGAAACAAGTATGCAAGATTTGAGAAAATTAAAAGACATTTTAGATTTCGCAATTGAAACTCCAACTTAGAATATCTATCAAAGCTATTTCGAGACCAATGCAGGAGGGAACTCTGCATTGATGATGCATTGTTGCAGAAGTACTTAATTCTTAGTGATGGAATTCAGAAACGGAAATGAACAAAAACAAGAAGAAATAATCATTTTCACTTAAATCTTATCGAGTTTGCTAATCATCTTGGAAGACAAAGAGCAAGAATGCCTGTAAGTTATCCATAATCTCGTATTGGTCTCTAATCTTATGAGAGATTCGCTAACTGTGTGTTGTAGCTCAAACATAAGCAGGATCAAAATACAAGTAAATTAATTTTTTACAATTAAGTTTGTTTGCAAAATAGAGTTGATTTTATGGTTTTTAACTACTTTTGTGAATAATCTAAGATGATGATGTTGTGCTCAGTGTTCGTGAGGCTTTCACCTGAAGCTGCTCTTTATGTACTTTCTAGTGGATGGATTAACAAAATCTAAGTTATTGTTGAAAATTCACTGCTCCCTGGAGGATTTGTTCTCAATTCTACTGTTTTCTTCTACCATATTCTCAAATTCCTTCCTTTAATCGACTTTCCACCAGAAAAAGTAAACCAAAACGCAACATTTCAAAATGGATTTATTAACCTCCCATAATCATGAATGACTTTCTTCTCTCCTTAGGCTTCATTCTGCTTAAAGTATTTGCTGACGATTATGTTTGACACACTTGAGAAAGCAAGTGTGCAATTAAAAGTCTTCGATTAATTATCAGATTATGTTAGTCTTGGACTCATAAAAGCAAAAAAAATCCCTTTGTTTAAAGAAGTAGTTATGAACGAGAAGATCATTTCAAAAGTCTTGCAATTGCTTGATCGATTCTCATGCATTTCCCCTGAGTGCTGTCTCGAAGGTTTATTGAGATTACTTTGTTCAATACTCAAGGAAGTAACTAAAGACCAAATAAAGTTCTCGATTCAAGTTGAATTCATAAAATAACCATCTTAAATCGATGCTGTATTGCAATTTCTCAATAAAAATATTGCTGCTTCGGAATCTGATGAAGCAAGGAAAAGATGTCTCTAAGCGTTAATCTATTTAGTTGAAATATCTCCTCTTGTCATTGATAGACTCAGCTAGCCGCTATTTATATTAAATATCATAAATTCCATTTCGACTCAGTCATGCAAGGTAAAGCAAAAACTACCTCAAATATCTTGCTGTTTTTTTATTATCTTTGGGTTGATTTTAATAATATTTCAAGGGAGAAATCATTCGAGTCTTGCATCTTCTGGGTGCTTTTGGTGAGGATACTATCTTTAGAGAAGTTATGAAGGAAACAAAGGTTGTATCTTCTCTTGTTAAATTATTCTTAATTGAAGATGACATGTCTCTTAAAGAAAAGAGAGCGCTATCTGGATTGCTACTAGTGCTTCTTAAAATAGGGGAAACAGATAATGAAGATAATTAAGAAAACTTTGCTGTTCTTGAGATTAGTCGTTGTGGAGGAGATGCAAAGTTGACATAAATACTATGCAACGAAAGTGATAATGAACTTTGTGTAAATCTAGAGCTTATTCTAGATAATTACTTTAGAGCATGAATATTCAGAAGAAATCATATTTTACAATGAAAAAAATTTGTTCAATGACATAAAATTGGGGGATGAAAGGTCTAAACAAAATAGTTATCCACATATGTCTTTGAAAAGGAAGGGTGCTGTCAAAATCTGGAATACAAATAAATAATAGATTCGACTTAGGTGGGAATATTGGTTTTTAATAATAGAAAAAATAACTCTGTCTTCAGCCTTCAACGCAGTCACTTTTACTAACCAATACGGTGTAATAAGGAACTTCAAGGATATCATCTATATCACTGTTAACAAGGCCTAATGAATTTAAATAAATATTAATTCAGTTTAGTAGTTAGTTAATTTTAATGGTTGTTGTTACCGAATATGAAGGGAGGTTTAATGATGTGTTTGACTGCAGGAATCGATAATTAAATGGTAGGAAGAAGTTAAGTGTAGTTGGTTGAAATAGAAAGAGATTGAGACAGAGAGAAATCACCGCAGATGTTGGTCTAAGAAATATTAAGGGATTTAAAAGCGGGGATAAACACATCTTCATTGATTTAGGTAGTGTCTTTGAGGGATTTAATAACATTCTTGGTTTTGATTGCAAAATTTTCATGGAATTCACTTTCGTCGTCTGTTAGATTTTAGAACAAAAGATTAAATATTCAAAATCGTTGTAAATTATCATACCAATCTCGAAGACAAAGATATTGCTGCTTTGATCATCAGTTGGGAGGATGAATACTGGTTTCTTCGAGTCTCCCCAGTTGGCAATCATAAAATTATTTTCATTCTCTTCGGGCTTCAAAATTCAGTCAAAGTTAGAAAACAACAATTTCAATGGAAAATATTTTACTGCGTTCATTCTTAAATGTAGTTTCCCATCGAAGGAGCATTACGAGTAGGCTCTCCACTTTAGATTCAACTTAGAAATCGAGGCTACTATCTATTCAAAACCAATCAACGTTAAGAAGAAACATAATTTATTCCCTAGTAAATTGGTTACTTGAACATCTGGATTAATTCCTGATTGATCTCTGTGCGAAATCAAATGCAACTTCAAAGCTTCTTCTAGCTTCTCTTTATTCTCAAATACCTCCTTTTTCATGTCAGGGTAACTGTAATTCTTCTTCATGAGCGTGTTGATCTGCTGTAACATAATTTTCTGTTGTTCTTTCTCACTCTCACCAAATATCTTAGCGAATTCCTTATTTTCTAACATGGCATGCTAGATACTTGACAGAACATTAATAGACATGTCAAATTTTCCTGTTTCAAATGATAAAAAATTCCGGTTAGCTTGATTTTATTTGATGATTTTTTAACTGAAAATGCTCTCACCTTAACCAGATGTAACTTATTAGCTAATTTTTTGTATGCATGCTAGACTTTACACTTCAATGTGATCATATTAACGGAGAGACACCGACACTGGAATATCATCTGGCCTCTTAAGCGCCAGAATCGTTGTACGTTATCTGGTGTATTTATCATTATTGACTTGTTTCCATTTGAATCCTTTCGCTGTGAAGATAGTTTGAACTTCTTTGTTGACTTGCAATTTCCCTTCAGCATTTTCATGATGATACAAGCATAAGCGTATCTCATCGCAGCAATCTTTTTGGAACACATAGCTGATTAACAGTGTTAGAAATCTTTCAAGCTCTACTTTGGATATTGCACTAATATGCATGAGTGTGATGCGTCTAGACGATTAGGAACTTTCATTAAAGAAGAATGCAATTCCAAGGACTTCTTTATCTTTTCTGAATTCGATGCAGCCACTTTCATGTTCAAGTCTCATTCTTTTTTTGATTTCGTTGGTATCACTTAGCACGCTATTCTTGATATCTGTCTCGATCCTTTTCAAGTAATTATCTGTGAATAGAATTAGATTATCTTCATCTTATTCAGGTATTTCTATTGTTTCGTCTTTTCCTTCTCCAGATCTTTATTGATTCTAATCTTATCCTTTTGTAGTTTCTGCTGCTTACTACGATGAATGATTAGCAGATTTGATTTGGTCATTACTCTCAACCTTCCCATGGGCTTCTTATGGTTGAGGAGGATCTGAAACGTTTTTATTTGCATGAAGATTCTCATTTGCCTTAGCTCCTGCGGAAATCTCTTATATTGGCTCATCTTTTTAGACTGTCGGTTGTCTCACAGAAGAATTCGAGTTATTTAATTGTGTTTATGAGGAAGGTGGTAATTTAGAAGGAGCAGTGATGACTGTCTTCTATCCT
>Ga0302271_10001249_pt1 | contig 24713 bp, 27 predicted proteins | sample III_Bog_N1_1_FD_198767 | JGI IMG/M metagenome (GOLD analysis project Ga0302271, IMG submission 198767) | Peat permafrost microbial communities from Stordalen Mire near Abisko, Sweden - III_Bog_N1_1 | ecosystem: Environmental > Terrestrial > Soil > Wetlands > Peat | place: Sweden: Abisko... | reverse complement strand
TAAAAAACACACACTCTCTCACTGTATATTTCCTCTAATTATTCAGTTTTGTTTATATGTTGTCTTCTTAATTATCCTCCCGAAAAAGCGCTGCTCCCCATCAGGCCCTCCCTTTCGAATTATCAAGATTATTATGTTTGTTCATCGCTAGCTCTTTTTGTTATTCTCTACACATATTTCTTATCTTTACATCTCTTTTGTAACTTATCCTTTTCAGATTAGCATCGAAAGGAACTTTAGAAGAATAATTTAAGTTAGAAGCTCTTAAATCCAAAGACCTGTGAGATAAAATAGGTTTTTACATCCCTCTCCCTCTCTCCCCTATTCTTTGCATTACGCTTGCACATTTATGAGTTATTTATCTTTTTTTATGCATAGAATTTTTTGAATTATGAGTGTTAATAAACAGATATTTTGTTAATATAAATAGATATTAAGGAGAGGAAAGAGAGAGAATTGAATAAAGAACAATGAAGATCCTTCTAGGGATAATTTGTTTTTGTGTTATTTTATTTTGAAATGTTGTTATTAGCTCTTTGGTTTGGGGCATATTTTTGGTAACGTTATGGTTTTTTAAAAACCACTTCAATATTCAACTTTGTTGATTATCGCAGAGGATGATTTCGTCACAGCTGGGATATTCTTTTTCTTATTAGAATTCCAAGTATGCGGTCTGATAATGTAATGCAGCATGATTTTATTTTTATAGCGAATAAACGCAAGCTTATCATTCATATTTCCAGATAAAATCGATCTGAAATAGCGTTCTTTAAGGTACCATTTCAAGAAATCTCTGAAGATCCTTTTTTAAGTTGCTAGGATCTCCCCATCAATTTCTGGATTAATCAGAAGAATGTCTTTGAGTGCTCTGAAACCGGAAAGATTCTCAATTTCTCCAAGGAAATAATCAGTCACATCCTTGTAGAATGAGAGAATATTGTGAGAAGGTGCATCTGGGTAGATTTCGGAGATAATGCTAAGAACTTTACTTTTGAATTCTAAACTCGCAAAGCTTCGTACAGCTTAACGCGTGATGTATCTGCAGATGTTCTTGTCGTAGTCCTTTCTCTGGGTCTTTTAAACACCGCGGACAATCTAGAACACATTGTTAGTGGGGTTACTACTTTATGATTTGGAAAGTTTTTTAATATTTTTTGTTTTTTAACTAAAATCTCCATTAAAGCCTGCACCTTAGAGCGGTTATTCAAATAACCCAATCGAAGGTGAACTCATAGGAAGGGAGTCTTCATGGGTGTGATAAGGAGAAGATTAAGGACGGCTAAAAATGCACTCGGATTTGGTTGTTAAGAGAAGAAGATCTTAGTTTGGATTTGAAGAACAAGATGCATAGTTACTTTAGTTGTGACTGCTGTTGTTTGTGTGATTACCATTGTTACTGGGGATGATATGTCTAGCTGGCTGGAGAGAAGGAGAATAGTCACTATCCATGAAATTCTCTTGTTTTGTGATCGCGCCCGCTGCAGAGGTTGGCTCAGGGAACAAATCAATAATATCCACAGCATTATTATTGTTGAATGTTGAGAAAAGTAAGTTGTTTGTGTTTCCAAACATGCCATTGTGGGCGTTGTTACTGCTGCAATTGTTGGAACTGCGATTGATATTGTTATTTATTGAGTTGCAGTTTGTGAGTGCTGAATCAAGATGGTTGATATTGTTATTAAATTAATTATTCCCAGGGAATCCTCCAAGGCTTCCGACAGCGGTCAATCCCATTGAGGAGCTGTTGAAGAAGTTTCCACCGAAATCAAAATCAGGGATATTCATCATAGCCTTAGAGTCTTGGTAGATCTGTTCTTCTTTCTGACCAAGATACTCATATTTCTTTGGTGCCAAATACACGAAATTATTGTTGTTATTGTTAAGATTATTTGAATTATTTGGCATGCCATAATCGAAGAAATAATGGCTTCCTTGGTTAGTATTGTTGGTATTGAAGAAATCACAGTCATTGAAATCAAAGTCTAAGAAGTTTGTGTTATTATTGCTATTATTAGCATGCCCATTGTTGTTGTTAACTGCCTGATTTCCACTCTAAGGAGCACTCATACTGGAATATTAAAACATTTCATGATTATTACCCATATTGTCATTGATATGACCATTTGAATCATGGTAATTCGATGGATAGTTGTTGTTGTTGCTGTTGTTGTTGTTCTGGGAAGGCTCATTGTTTCCATTCGATCCAAGGTTGCCGTTATTATTGTGATCCATTTTTGTTCTCTCTTTGAAAGTCTGAAACTAAATGTGTTTTTAATAATTTGACTGATCAGAGAGAATTCGGGAGAGAGACTTGCGACAGATAGGGTAGATTGATTAATTAATTAATTGATATTTATCTGTGTGCTTTTTTTTTTCTTTTATAAATATTTTTGGGAAATCTAATTATTCCATTCTCTTCACGCACTCGCAGCAATAATTTAAATCTAAATAATTTTCTCCATCCTGTGTATCACAATCTTTCTTCTTTCTTCTAATTGATCCCTCCCCTTTTCTTTAGCTGGGGGGAAATCTTCTTCTCAATACATGATTTTCCTTACATATTAATAAGTTATTATTATTCTTTCCTTTTTCGATTCTGTTCGTTTTTCTGTAATGGTTTGGCAGGACTGCAAATGTATTTTTGTTTCTTATTCGTTTTATTGAATATGTGAGCATTTCCATAAGATATTTCTTGAAGAATGTTATCTGATACTTTTCATCATGAAAAAAATGAAAATTTCTAACTTTTTTTGTGTTTTTATGCAGGTAATACCCTTTTGTTTCTTCTAATCTTCTAATCTCTGAAAGCAAAAATAAACTGTCATATTTTGAAAAATTACCCTTGAGCACTTCTTTTTCATCCTTAAATCACTTCATAATTATGTAGACGTTCATTTCCTGTGGCTTTTCAACTGAAAAACTCAATGAAATAAATCGAAAAAGCCTATGAAATGCTTCTGTTTCAATAAAAATCTTTATTTTTTCATGTTTTTTTCTTCAAGATCTTCCAACAAAAAAGGCTTCTCAGTTTTTATTTTTCTCAACCCACACACATAACCTTCATCCCACAAACACTTTCTAACTAAACAGCTAGTTCAAATCTAAATTTTTCTTTCTTTGACAGCAATTTAATGTAAAAACATATTAGACTTTCAAAAGAAAGCACCAAAATGAACCTGACCAGCAACTGGAAGCGCAAGCCGCATTGTTTGATTAATAGATTCAAATAATTCTTTTATTAACTTTGGGCTTGGCTTTTCTAAAAATCATAATTATTCCCTCCAAGAGAGTTCTATGATTATCCTTCTAATTTAGAAGGTGCTTACTTTGAAAGGAATAATTGATTTTTTTTCTTCAATTTCATAGGATAATCAGCTTATTTATCCCACCTTTTGTTTTAAAAGGAAACTCTTTTAAAAAATATTCCCCTTCTTGGTTCTATTTTTGCACCTTTCCTTTTGAAATAAATTCACTTCTCAATTTTATCCTCTCTGCTGTATTTTACTTATTTAGAATGCCAATCGGTTGATTGATTGCAATAGTTGAATTCAATTTGAATAGACACAATACAAGTAATTATCTGAATTCGTTTCATTGTAATATTTCCTTGATTATATTTTGATTCTAATGATATTTTAAGTATTCTGCACATTGGAGATTTTAAAAATGGATTATCATTTGATAATATGACCATACTTTTTGTATTTTTGTTTCTTATCTGGAATAGACAAAATAATTTATAATTTTGGGTAGAAATTAGTTTTCCAAATCCATTGTCTCTCTTCTCTACAAAATTACATAATTAGATCAATATATTTCTTTAAAAACAGTTTTTATCCAACCAACTTTAGTATGATTGCTAAAAGCATTATTAATATTTTTAGAACTTCTCCTTAAATTGCTTAGCTGTTTCTGTTTAGAAACTACAAACAATAAATAATTGAAGTTGTATTTTCATTTTGAAAAGTTATGTTTTGCAGTTATTTTTGAAAGAATAAAAGAAAACTAATCAGAAGTCTAAGATAATTATTTTTTTTAGCATTTTTCAAGGATTAAAAATGAAGTTTATTAGAGTTTTAGAAAGATAAAGGTTAATTAATAACATTTTTAAAGTAGAAAATGAAGGTGTTTTCAAATCTTTTGACTCACACACATCACTTGTATTTTCTTTGAGTTTGACTGATTTTTATGCTTAGTTCAATTATCCAAAATCAAAGGTTGATAATTTTAAAAGAAACATCAAATGTCAATATGTTTGTGAGATTAATTGAAACAGTTTGATTGATATAGAGATGATTGAGAAAAAAAGAAAATTTTTTTTTTTTAAACTTTAAAATAGGCAATCTATTAACTGAGAAATACTCCCCATATTGCTCTATCACTGCTTAAGAACTTATCCTAAGTTATCCCTCAGTTCAAAAACTAAAACTTTGAATTAATAATACTTTTATGCTAATTGTTTTTTTGTTGGTTTTTTCAGAATTATTAATGTCAGAGGTTCCCTTGAAAAAAAAAATCAATAAACGTATCCTCTTTCTACCTTTTAAGCAAATAATTCAACAAAAAGATTGTTTTTGATTATTAAAAAGATTAATTAAATTTACATGGAATAGCACGTATGCATAATTTAAGTGCGAGAGAGATGAATGCTCTGGGGAATTTCTTCGATTAAGCGAGCCATCTCTCAGCATAAAAAGAAACTCTCAGTACTCAAAAATTAACAAAGAAAAAAAGGGAGTAAAGTAAACGAAAGGTACCTGTCAGAAATGGAGAAACCTAGGGATTCCAGCAAAGAATTTGTATCCGCAGATTTTCCATTTCGAGCAACGCAAACAATAACCACGATGGGTCCTCAACGATAAGGCCTGCCGAACGTAGGATCAGTTCCAAAGGTATCTACTTGCGTTTCTTAGATATATTGAAAATATGCGGGATATTTTAGATTTCAAAAACAACAGCAATTTCAGTTTACTAAACAAAAGATAAGATCATTTGAATAGGGTTGAGTAAAGAGGTTCAATTTTCATAAAAATAATAGTTCTTTTAATTCAAATCCTTCCATTTTCGAAGATTTAGACTGTGAAAGCAAGGAGAAAAAAGATAGAATTCCCTAATATTTATCTAAAATATGAACCAATAAGATTATCTTTACCTATTTTTCTATTTAAAAACACACAATACAGACCGCTGATAAATCATCCAAGATTCAAGGCATGCGACGGACATAATCTACATTCAAATTTACAGCATAAATACACATCGACGAGGATGATTTCTTTGTGAGCAAAGAAGAAGCAACACTTTCCACAAAATATTTAAAAGGATTACGATAACCGCATGAACCTGTACAGACAATGAATCGTAAAGGCATAGATGCCGTGGCTAGAATGCAAGCAACACAAAAGCATTTCAAAGAAATGACTGTTTAGCTCACTGATCCTGTCTATAAAGTTAAAGTTTCACGAATACGAGATGCAAATATTTATGGTCTAAACAAACCTGATACGCAGACAGTTTATCCAGCAACAGCAATGGGTTCGTAATCGAGAGATATTCCATAGGATTTAGTACTGCAGCCAAACCAAAAGGAAGAGCCAGAAAGCAATATGAATAAAAGAGGGAGACTAAGTTAGCTTGGGTTTATTGGTGAGAAAAGCTCGAATGAGTAATCATCACAGGGTCTCAAATCTACGATTCTTCACAAGAGAGTTCCAGTAAGTTTATTTAAAAACATAAACAAAAAAGAAGATTTTTCAACATAAATGTGGAGTATTTTTCTTTCATCAAATTACTTTCATTTAATCCCTTTCTGTGTTGATTCAAAAAATAGAAAAGTTTGAATTCTCGCAAAAGTCTTGAACAGCAAACGAGTGAAAATCTAGTCAGCAGCATATCGAGGGTGCCTACTTCTTCTTAAGGCTAAACTAGACCTGATTTAGTAACCTGCTTACCAGCTGATCTCTACAGCAAACACAAAATAGCTACCCTTCTCAATAAAATCCAAGAAAACAACAAAATGCTTGAGAACTATCAGACAAACGGTGGTTCAGGCTTAGAAGAAGAACCTCAGTCAGATACTGCACGACGCATGAAAGGGGCCATGAAAAGCTAGAAATAGTAAAAATACATCAAGTTGTTTTTATGAACCCATTGAAATAATCGAAAATATGTTTTTTGTAGGTTCAGAGTGACTAGAAAATAGAGCAGTGACTCAGTAGCTGCAAGACAAGCAGGAGGAGGAAGTGATTCAAATTAGCATCAACTTTAGCATCAGCAATAACAATAATAGACTAGTTTTAACATGGACAAATCCTAGAATAATGAGAATAATCGAATCGATCTACAAACTGAGGAGAGTCCAATAGCAAGAAAGAAGCTGCTAGACTAAGATAGAAATCTTATGTCTTTCAACATGCAATTGATGCTGGAGGATAATAATAATAATGCCGAGCAAGGCCGTCCTTTTCAGAAATATCGCTAGTAATATTTAGAGATGGGCGAATTGAAGAGAAATGAATCAGATATATTCCCTGAATCTTCACTGTTGAGCCCTTTAGGCTCAGTGCTTTCTCCAGTAAATTATCTAGCAGTTTAGCATCCTAATTTGCATGCTTTAATAGGAAACTCGAGCAATTTAGTTGAGAAGAATATAAACGGGAATGAACAGACTAATAATGCCAACAATGATAACTTGAATAACAATAATAACACCACTATTATTCACAACAGCTCTAGCAATGTCCTTCCAGCTGGAGCTGCTAATAGTACCAAAAACAATTAGAAGGCTGGGAATACTAACATAATATCGTCAAGGAGCATTCAAAATAGCAATTTAAATCTTATTAATACCAACAAGACAAATACTAATCAAGTTTAAAGTCCCAACAACAACAACAGCATAATCAACAATACAACTTTCAACAATAACAATATGGAGATTTCCTTGAATTCTCCATCCCCAAAACCACAATCTCCATAAGAACCAAGCAATTTCAAGGAGTTCTTTACAACGAACAATCCTTTCGTTTCTGAAGAAAATCTAGAATTCTTCAATATTGACAATGAATCCGATTTGTTGATCATAAAAATCCCCAATCTCCAGAACTACAAAGTCTAGCCACTTGAGTTATTCGATATGGATCTAGCAAACGATACTGATCCACAGTAATTAATTGCCAAAGGATTTTCTAGAGGATTCTCTCGATGGGTGAAAGAAGATGGCTCGACAGTTTGGAAAGACTGCGAAATCATCAAATACAGCAGTGAAACGAAACGATTCTTGATTCGATGGGGATGCAATAATCGAATGAAAGAAGTTTCACGATTGAATCTTATGTACGAATGGGAAAACGATGAAGTCATGGAAAAGAGGAACAAAGAAGCACTCAAAAAACGAGAACAGCTGCTGTATTACATGGGGATAAAGTCCGTGATATCCTCTGAGGGAAACACTGACAAATCGATTTACTATTCCAAGACAAGTCTGTTTAATATTGTCGAGAAAACCTTCAACTCTAAAATCCTCAGGAAGCTTAGAAAACAGCAGTACTAGCGAGTCGTGCAGGAAGTGTTGGAGATGTACAAATATGAAATAATAAAATTTGCTTGCGAGCTGCATACCATGCCGAGTTTGGAAATGTTCTTTTAGGCATATTTTCCAGAATTAGTCGGGAAGCAATATGCGAGGAAATAGTTGCTGTTTGGAACACTAAATGCTGTGCAAAACCATTAAGATAAGCTTGATGCGAATAAGAAAATTCTCACGGAAAAAGAATTGATGAAGAAACAAAAATATTACTTTGATAGATCTGTGTTGGGTTAGTTTCCTTTGGCTACCTCGAAGAATCAATTCTACACCAAAACAGAAGAAAATGAAGGAAACAGGGATAATTCTTTATCATCACCACTCCGAATGAAAGGAAAGCTATTTTCTATTTCTCAAAGAACGTCAATGTCTAATATTATACCTGAGAAAGCACAGGTAGTACCTTCTTTGAAGCTTTAACTTGGAACAAAAGATAATAGAGGTTCTCAGGTAGAAATGGGAAAATCATAGGATAATATTAACAATAAAGGCAATCTGTCGTAGAGGGAAACATTGAATGATTTACCATCACCAAATTTAGATACTAATTTACTGAATTCCTCAAGAACAGGAGCAGGAATAGACCAGATAATGGCTGGATAGATATCTAGAAGAAGTTCAGATGTGAGTGGAGCACAGGAACTGATGAAATCGGTTTCGAGAAAATCCATTATGACAAATAATCTCAAAATTTAGAAGCCAGGAGTAAATTAAACGGACTAGCAGCCATAATAGCCATAGTAGCAACAGCAGCAATCCTAACAAGACAGCCTTCCTGTATCGATCTAAGTTCCTCCTACCAAAGAAACCGTTGACAAGAAAACTAGAAGACCTCATGGATTCTCTCTCGATCTCAGCAGCACAACTTAGCCGTTCATGAAACCAACGATTTATGGGTTAGCTTCCCCGAGTTCAGTCACACCATCTTAATCTCGGTTCCACAAAACAACAACGAACATGATGGCAACTTTTAATAACGGTCACTAGACTCCTTATGATCAAACTTCCATGGGGTTTGGATTTGCAGCGGATAGCGTAATTCAAGGAAAAGTCAGTGATTATGAATTTATATCTGAGGAAGCTATTAAATATGAACTTCCAGTTAAAGGTTCTGATGGAGTTGCCTTAGACAACACTAATACAGAAGATGTGTTTAAATTTACTAAAATTGCATCACATGCTCCTTAAAAATCACAATATGCCTAAGTTCTACCCCAGGGGGTGCTCTACTTATAAAAATATGCTTTTCCTCAGCCATATTTTGAGTTTCTTACTGATCAACTCACTTAGAACTTCTTCTTTCAAACGGTTTCGAGAAACCATTGTGTGAATTCAAGATTCGTACCACATGTAAGCTACACAAAATTGAAAATTTTCTTCATTTTTTGTCTTAAATTTATTTATTTTCCTTTAACAACCTGAAAAGATTGCCAAGTTGCTATTGAATCTGAAGGAAATAAACTTATTTGATTTCATCAAGGAATCCAAAACATTCTACACTGTCCCGAACCTCTAAGCATTAGCAAGTAAATAATCTAAGTTTTTTGGCTTGAAAATCTGTTTTAAAAAATGACTGATCTTAAAAAAAAATTAGAAATAGGTGAGACCATGCATTTCAAAGTAGAAAAAATCTCTAAATCAGTCGAACGTATCGAGGTACATACAATCAATACTATTACACATAAATCTTTCTATTATTTGTTGTATTTCTTGTGCGAATAGTTGCTTTTATTTATTTCCTTATCTTGATTTCTTTGAAATTTTACCAGATTCTCCTATTCGACATGAAAACTCGAAACGAGAGGAAGCACAAACTGGAACCAAAGCGTGTGCTTCTATGGACTCCATAATTTTATCGAAGTCTCGTAGATTTGTAAGAATATTCAAATAGACAAACAATTAATTTTACAGCAAACTAATGCTAAAAATTTCTTCTTTTTTGTCTCCTTCAAAAGTACAATAAAAATGATGCAATCTTTTCTGATCCAAATGATGAAAACACAAATCACAAATTTCGCGCAAACACTGAGGAAATATCTAGCCATCACTCCCTTTGAATTTCTCAAAAGAGATCACTACGTAGAGGAGCTGTTCATGACCTCGGCGAATATGAAACTTTAGCACTTCCTCATTGATCAAATACCTTAAGTAAGCAAATCAAGATAATTCAAGATCATAAACCAGAAGAATCAAAAATTCTTCCTTTTTATTGGAGACCTTCATTCTCAATAACATTATTCCTTTGATGTTTTATAATCAACAGTCAAAATAAGATAAAAAGTAGCAATCCATCGTTCAGCTGTACAAAAGCAAAGAAGACATCCAAACTGTGAGGAATCTTGTTCATTTTTCAATTTTGATTTTTCATAAATAATTAACCTTCTGGAAATGACTAATTCCTTCATAATTTCTTAACTTTTTCTTTTTTGTATTTTACTACTAAAAACTCAGAGTGAATCTAAGAATCAGCAAGTCTCCCTCAAAGAAATTGAAAAGGCATACAACAGTGATTCTTCTGAAGATGGAAAGATTGCGAAGATTCACAAACGAACAAGGAAGAGCACTCTTCTGCAGAATAACTTCTCAGCTCATCTCATCTACAGACAAGTCAGAAAAACATAAAAATAAGAATAAAAATAATCCCCCGCATATGAAAATAACATAAAATGTGTTTGTAGTCGAAGGAAAATAATTTGATTTATCTCTTTGTGTTTTAGGTATCTTAAGTCTTCAAAGAGGATGATATTCAGCAGCATCTAGAGGAAAATTGGCCTTGCATTTAAGAACTCAAAATTGTCTTCGGGCTCTATAAATAACTTGTCAACTGTTTTCTCACAGGTAAACCAATTCATCTCTTCTTTCAGTGATCTCCTCAAAAAATAATCTAATTTATTGGTTTATTTTCTTCTAATTTCAGACGAATTGACTCACTTAAAATTCTAGCCAATACCTAATAAACTCATCCAGCCACTCTTCCGCATAAAAGTCAAATTCCTTAACGATAAAATACCTGCTGAGTAACTTTTTGAATAAACTTAACTTTGAGGCAATACAACAGATGGAAATTAACTTTTTTTATGTAAATAACTTCAACAGGAAGAAACAACTGGAGAAGATAACAAAACGCATTAATTTCAAGAGACTGCAAGACTTATCGAAGATGGAAGAACTTATCGACAATGGTAGGGAGAAATTCTGGAGATTTACAGAGCTGGGAGTCACTTTGAAAGACATTTTTCTTGAGATTGCTAAGAGAAATTATGAAGAGAGTGATCCAAATAAAATCAAAGAAACCTTAGAAGTAAAAACAGAATTAAGCGAATTGTATTGGTAGCTTTTATCGCTGGATTGTTCTCTCTCAAATTCATAGTTTTTACTGAAAAGATAAAAATTAAATTACTTTATTTAACATAAAAAACAGGATCAAGCTATGTCTGGTTAGCGGATGGGTTGGTTTAGCATGAACGGCTTTACAATTGCTTATGATCCTCCCTTAAGTTCATTTGAGAAAGAATTCAAAGCAGTTCTGTAAAAAGGAATCAAAGATCTTGACAATGTCAAAATTTTCTACAGGAGTAAGGACAAATTTACAGCTTAGAGATTGAACACTGTTTGGATAAATTATTGTTTTTGGGGGGATTCTAGAGGGACCCTTGTTGAAGTAGGAAGATATTGCTGAAGAAAATAATATGCTATCAAGCGTTACAGAAGAATTCCTAAGATTTGGATTCTATGGACTCTACAGTTTCTTCATTCTCCTTTAGCGTTTCGAATTCTATTTCTTATTTGCGCATAAATACGAAAGATATCTGCAAAAACGAGTGCAAGCTGATGTAATCAATTACAAAAATACAAATATTTTTGCAATTCTTAGCACAATTGTCCTCGAAATCATCATTTATTATGCCAAATTTTAATTGAATACTCAAAATCATTTGCATTATTTCCCTCTCATTTTGATTTTTTTTGTTATGCATAGCAATTGGAGGTTGTTTTTGAAGAAATCGATAAAATGGAGAGTGATTTTCAATTCCTCAATACTCGACTCATGGAAGAAGTCGCTATGGGTGTGTTTGTCATCGACACTAAAGATTACAAGGATACGCTACTGAATGAGATTCGCTAGAAAATCAATTTCTGCAAGAAAATTCTCGAAGTTAAATTCGCTAGCAGCATCGAAAAATGCATGACAGTTGCTGAAAAAGTTCTCGGAAAGATGTAAACTGATCCGAAAACTGTTCGGGAGTATATCTAACTCAGCTAGTATCTCTAAGGCGAGGAATTAAAAGAAGATTTTACTGAGATAATGAGACTGATTTAAATCAGTTAGAATATTATTGACAAGCAATCGATGTTATTGATAGAAATAACTTCAGAAGACCTTATGAAAATAGTCTCCACGGAGTTGTTTCAAAAAGAAGTCTTAGAATTAAAGCAGAAAAAAGATCAAAAGCAAGAGAAAGATAGGCCTAAATATACGAGAATGCATTTGGATGAAAAGAATAAAGTCAAAATGACAATCCAGCAAGGAAAACTGAAAATCGAAGAGATACGGAAGATTGTATCGTTTGATAGTGTGGAACAGCAAGCGAAAGACTGTGATGAAATTATTACTTTACTGTATAATTTAAGAGATGCAGTTAAGCACATCTAAGAAGAAGGCATGAACTTAGACTAAGGATTTGATCCAGATATCGATATTGAATAACTTACGGAAGATTTCGAAAATTACGATAAAATATGGCAATTCTCCTATGATTGGGTCAATGTAAAAAGCACAAGAGATTAACCATTCACACTCCAACGTTTTTGCCATTTTTAACTTTTTTTTCTTTTACTTTTTGAAAAACTGTAGAAAAAATAAATGTGGCTGTACAAGCCATTGGTTGGGAACAATTCAAATGTCTAATACATGCAATAAGTTGATATCCGAGAAATATCACAGACTCTTGAGTTAGGCAGCCGCACTTTAAGGCAAGTTGAGCCGTTTTTTGCAAAAGAAAACCCAGCAATTATCCCCCTTCTTGATAAAATTAGCTTGGAAATAACTGATTTCCAGTCAGTGTATGAGTTGCTGCTCTAAGTTAAAGATGAGTCATTTAAGATACAGCACTGGCATTAGATCTTCGATTTCATGTATGATAAAGACGAAGAAAAGAGAAAATACATGAAGAAAATGAATGATAGCTCTAAAATGAATTTGCAGACGCTTATCGCTGATGGGATTTTAGATTTCGTCTCCAGCATCAAAGTCATCGCTGTCGTAAGGAATTTATTTAATATGATTACACTAAAAGGCAGGTGGTTATTTTAAATCTTTTCCAATGAATCATGCACAATCAAAGGATAAAACACATAAACTTTAAGGATATCTTTTGAATTTGTATTCTCAATAATTTTTTTTCTTTCTTGTCTAGGAAGCTAAAGACGAATTTCGAAGTTAGCAAAGTGTCAATTCAATAGAGCAAGAATTCTCGAATCTAAAATTCAAGTTATTTTCTTATTTCTCGATATTTTTAATCGCTGATATCCACACCCTTATCGATCGACTTCGGCATGAAGAATTCTCTGTGTAAAATTATTTGTTAATATTCTTGTTATTTCGCCACCAACAAGTCACTTATTTTTGCTCCTATTTTTTTGTATTTCTTTCTTTTTCAATGTGTTTTTCTTTTTTGATTCCCAGAGGTGAGTTACTTCGAAACAAAATGTATTCTAAATGTGATTATCTCGATAAGCTCAAGCGCATAGAGTATTTCGTGAAGCATACCCGAAAAGTTCTTAAAACAATTGCCAATATATAAGATGTTATCGTGAAATTCGCTCCGATTTTTAGGTTCAAAGAAAGTGAACAAAAATACAAAGGAGTTGAGATTCTCTTCCGGAAAGTAGTCCTTGAATATAAAAGACACACAGAAGAGATCACCAAGCGTGGAATGAGCTTCTTCATAAGTCTTTTTTCTCTCGATGCAACTGACCAAAAAAGCCAAATCGAAATTTTTGAAGCCTTCGGGTAAATTCTAAGTTCAGCTGAAAAAATGGAAAGCTCCTCGTAACATGTCATCACTACAGTTAGAGCAACACATCCAAGATTCTCGTTTGTCTCAGACTAATTCATCTTCGAGCTGTCTCATAAAGTCTTCTTTCCTAAGGAGTTTCTCGGCAAAGTCTCCATGCTATTTCCAGGTGTGAAAGAGTTTTAGTGTAAACCGATAATCACTGATAATAATGGAACTGATAATCTATGGGATATCAAGGCATTAGTCAACCAATATGATGAAGTCATCTCGTTTCCGAGTCCTGTAAGATAAATAACAATATAAATATTCCATTTTGCTGAGATATCATAATTTCTTATCCAGAATATTTCTTTAAAAAGTTGTTTTTATTCTTCATTTCTGATTATTTTACTCCTTTATTTTAGATTTCTTACGTGCTGAAGTACATGGAGCGCCCACCCAATGTCGAGATGGTGGCTATCTTGGAAGAAGAAATGAAGCGGTATGTGAAATCACAAGTCTACTATTACATAAAGCCACTGGCAGCGAAAAACTTCAACTATTGGAAGATTTGGAACCTATTCATTGTGAAGAAATATATTATTTTCTAGACCTTCTATGTGATCAACGAGTTGCTATTCATCCATGATCTGACATTGCTGCTGAGTCTCGAAAAGAAATTCTAAGATATCCCTAGATTCTACCAGCACATTCGAAATAATTACATTGAATTCCTCAATTACTATCAATAGGTTTAGCAGCAATAACAAGGAAATACGAATAATAATTCCAAGAATAAAACCAATTACATCCAATTCACGCAGTAAACGATAAATAGTTTCTAAATGAACTATATTGATTAATTTTTTGTGGGCATTGCCATTAATATTTTTGTTAGGGCGTTGATTTAGATCTAGCAACACATGGAGTTACTGTCGAAGATCATGAAAGAGGAGAGTTATTCCCTGACAACGTTTGAATTCATGATTCTCCCGAAATTTACATTGAATATGTCTGTCGATGATTCAACTACAACTCCCGATGATTTGGTCTATTCTTCGAAATAAACTTTCATCGAAAATATCTAATAGGTTAGAATAATTAGCTTTTTCGTTAAGAGAAAAAAAGAAACATGTGCAATTGTGTTGATTTTGGAAATATTTTTGATGATTTTTAGAAATACCAAGAAGAGGAGGAAGAAGAGAAGCAGAAATCAATACAGAGAGCTAAAGGAAATAGCATTGCCAGTAACAAAGCAGGATAATCCAATTCGATTTAGCAATAGAAGATTAATCAGCTGAATGCGCTGAATGCTAATCTTCAATCTGGTAACTCAGCCGCAACAACAGCAAATCCTAATGCTGGCTATGAAGTTGAATCAATCAGTTCGTGCCTTATGCCACCTATCGCCTTCCATTCAGAATACCTAGCACTTTCTAAGAAAAAACCCAATTAAATGGAGATTTACTTGATGTGCTTTTTCCACAAACTATCTTATGGCTACGAAATTGCAGAATCATTGAACAATTTTATTTTCACTGATTCAGTCCAACGGTTTATTCACCATGCTGTCACAGCTGTTTCAGGCAATTTCCAATGCCTTCTACGAGGGTCATCCAGCAGCGGGAAGAAATCGACAATTCGATCGTTGGCTAACATTCTAGCGAGAACGATTTTCGAATGTGATTTCACAGATTAACCGCCAAGTTTCGTAGAAGCAGTTGTGAAGAACTCCACTTCGGGAAGCTATTGGGTGAGTATGAGTAACTTCGATACCTACAGTGTCGCGACTCTTTCGTTAATAGGCAGCATAGCATTTTAAATCCGTAGAGCGATTGCATTAGGGAGCACATAATTTACATTTGGATAATCACATTTTGATATAAAACTGCCTGTGGGATTATTTGCATCTATGACAGTTTATCCCGAAAATCATTAGGCAGCTGGGAATGTACCCCTACCAAAAGGAGTCTTGGAGTCTTTTAGAGTCATGTCCTTGGCATAACCTGATTTCATTCACATAATTAAAGTAAAATAACAACAAAACAAAAGTTAGATTAAACCTTAATTAATTATGTATTCCTCAAACTCTTTGTTTTTCTTTAATTTCCCCTAGAGCTATCTGTAGATCCTCGGATTCGATTAGGATGAAGCAGAAGAAAACAGCAGGAAACTAATATTTTTCACTGAATTCCTTAGCACAATATCAAGCAATCAAAACCTAACTCGAGAAGAGTTAGAATCGATGTCGAACCCAAATACCAGTTAAAAATACTAAAACATCCTGAGTCTTAAGTCTCTCATGGTAACTCTACGCAGTGCACTTCAGTATTAGCTAGAACAACGGAAGATATCGCCAGGATCAGTGAACACTCATAGAATAGCACTCTAAGCTGCTTTGACAAATTATTTCCAATCTATTCTTTCTTTTTCTGCTTATGCAGTGTACATCAACAAAATCTTCGTGAACTTGTTCCCCTGGACTAATAATGCTGCTAATAATCAAGCAATCGATCTTATTTTCAAGTTAAAATCAGATAATAATAGCATTAATTCTAAAAATCAACCAAATACAGATGAACTACTCGGTGATGGTGACGCAAACTATGACCCTATTTCTGCAGCATTTTTCGCTAGAAATCTACTTCCTCGCCAACAACAATGGATTGATTCTGCAGGAAGACTCATGCCGTTACTAAATTAGTCTCTTCCTCTTGTAATTTATGGCTCAGTAGCCTCCAAGAAGAATTTATTCATTTCATTTCTCAGCTATCTCACTGCGGTGCAAAGAGGTATTCTAAAAAGATCATTTCTAATTTTTCTCATGAATTTGTTTTGTCTTCAGAATGTAATTTCAATGTGCACTATTTGAACGTTGATTGCATTGAACCTACGATTCTCTTCAACTCTAGGAGAGATTCTCGCCTCAAGAAAGCAATTGCTGCAGCTAACAACCATTACATTAACAGCAATAATCATTAAAATAGCACCAATAATGGCTTAACTTAAGAAGATTCCTCGTATTTATGTAAGATTTTTAACATTATGGAAAATAGCAGTTTTTAGATTAAAAAGGCTTTTATTTACTTCATTTTGTTTATTTAGATCAGCGAAAAGGCATATTAACGATGCTACTAGATGCAATGAAATTCGACAGCTAAGCATCACATGATATATCCGATTCCGAGGAGAATGATGAAGAACCATAAGATTTAGAGTACAGAAGATAAATGATCGAATTAGCTGCAGGACAGCCAAATATATTCTGTAGCTACCAAGCTCATCCTACAAGCCCAATACCTGGGAATAAAAATACAAATAACAATGGTTCTCCAATCAAATTAATTGAAAAACAAAGTAGATCGAAACATGACTGGATTGTCATCGATGAAGCTGTTACAAGTAAATCACTAAATCACACAGTTGAATCCTTGCTTGATGGATTTGCCTCCAGAGTGTTCACTTTCCAAGAAGGTGATATTCTCTCTGTGCCAGAAGAAACAACTTGCTTATTTTCCCTTGATAAGCTTCAAAACATCTCTCCTTCTTCTTTTAATAAGCACATCTTGTACTTTTTCCCGAATTCGATGATCAGTCTACAAGATGAGTTTTCAAAGTGGATTGCAACAAAAATCTAGTAAAACTCATTTTTTGCTTGCTTCCACTCGCTATCAAAAGCACTTTTTGTGTATCTTCTCTAGCCGTACTTAGAATTGATCTAAGCCATGCCTTCCTCGAATTTGATCTTCAAACGGAGTTCGAAAGCAGAATTACGATGTTTCTTCGATTATTTGGACATTTTTTCGAATGAGATTAGGAAGACCGAAGTGGCTTTCGGTGAATATGAAATGGAAGGGATGGCAAGTCTCCCTACCAGCAATATTCGAAGGGAAAGAAAAAATCAAATCTAAGAGCGCTGCGATCCAAAAAGTATGCAAGCATTGTTAGTAGAAGCAGATACAAGAATCGTAGCTCAATTTGAATCTGCATTTGTGTTTTCCATCACGTGGGCGCTTGCCAGATAGCTCAAAGACACTCGTGCACTTCCCCTTTACAGAGAATTTCTCCAGGATAGCATCGAAAAATATTGCAAGTAAAGTATTAGAAGTATTTCTCAACATATTGAGCTAATTATGGAATGCTTTTAAATTAATAAATTTAGGTTCAGATGTGAGCACACTAAAAGCAAGTTTACTCTGGATAATTATCCCTTCGCTGGAGAATTCAGATAATTATTCCGTCAAGATCCCTAGACCTTCAATCCCTTCGATTGGACTTATGACATGGCAAGGTTAAAATGGACAAAATGGTAGAATGCAACTCTTGATGAAACCTATGAGATAAATGGGTCTCTTGAGTCGAACACTATCACGAACAGAGAAATAGTTAGATTAAACCCACTATCGATGAACGTAGTCAACACGAAGTTATCCCAAGAGCGTAAAGAAGTCTACGTCCCAGAGTAGATTCTCTTTGTGGAGACTTAGGCTTCTAAAATTACAAAATATTTCACAACTTACTTCGCTGCGTATTCGAAACCCCTTATTCTCCTTGCAAGTTCATAAAATGGATCCACTACTATCCTGCGAAATAAGCTCAAGGGATTCTAAGAGTCAAATCAATTCAGCTGTGTTCAGATACCTCTCACAAAGGCTACATCGATCACATCATTTTAGCGACGAGTAGAAAAAAATCTTGTCTGGAAAAACAGCAATAACTTGACATCCATTCTCACCACAACCTGCTTGGTCTTCATTGAAGATCTGCATTTTGCAAAGAAGTAAGAAATTATAAATATCTCTCCTGTTTTTTACAATATTCCCTGCATTTTCTTAATTTTTAACTCCCATTTTTTTGCACCAAATAAAGAGGGATATCGCCAGTCGGTGCACTGCGATCACTGACACAGCACAAAGGATGGTACAGTAATAACAAATGCAGATATCTCAATTTAAATCTTATTTCCTTCTTGGCAACTTTTTCCTTTCACGATTTGAATACGATACCCTATGATTCCTCTTCCAATTCTTCAGTTCTTTTTGAGAAAATCTCTCTCTTCAAAATGCCAGAACTCTCTGAAACTGAATTAGCTACAATATTTTCTTAAGCTGCAAGTGTCTCTGAACAGCGAGGAATGCGAGATACGATGCAAGGGAAGTTTCTCACTGATCTACTGAATAATTTCTGCATAATGCTTGGACTTTTCGTAAAGAAATACTATGATCCATTGAGAAAAATATAATCCTAACTAGGAGCTAATATCAATCTCCATAAAGGACTGGAGATTGTTAGAAGTCTCTCATTAATATCTCTCAAAGGGAATAGTAACCGGAAGCCTTCATTTTCTAATATCGCTTCACTATCTGTATTGACTTCACATCAAAACTAACACTAATCGCAATAGTACTTGAAAAACTATTCGAGCATTGAAAATTGCTTTAAATCAATGGTTTTTCTTGTGAATCAATTCTTCTCTTCTGAGTTCGTGCATCATCCATATCCAAATGCATCTGCTTTCTCAGCTCGTAATCAACATTTACTCATATATTTACCACTATTTTCCTGCATTTATCCTCAAATATATATTTTTTCAAATTATAATCTGCAATTTCTATTAACTTTTTTTTTGTAATAAAGTCTCTGAGAATCCTCAGGAACAGATTCCAATAAAACAATAATAACCATAAGATTGCCATGACCGCTTCAAGGTCGATAAGGCAAATCATAACATCCCAACAATCTTAGAACACGATCTGGAATCAGCAAACCATTCTGATAATTCTGATGAATCCAGTGAAGAAAATAATCTCAACAATGATCTAGACAACGATGGTTCTGACTAATCATCTTCATCTGATGAACGCAAGAAGAAATTGATTCCTTCGATCGTGGCGTATTCAGCATCATCATCACTCTCATCTGTAGAAAACTATCCCAAGAAACAAAAAAAGCAAACACAAGCGAAAAAACACAAACCAAAGACTGAAGCTCAAAAAGCATTGCATATTGTTAATTTCGAGGACTTATCAGATTTAAGAGAGAAAACTACAAACAAAGGCTATGAAAAGGTACAAAAAGATAAGCTAAATAGCAAGCAGTACTGCTTCATAAGTTTATAAATAAAAAAATCTCAAAATCATTTCATTTTTAAAAATTATCTTTACATTTCATGTATTTTTTTCACAGGTATTGCTCTTTTTTGGGCTTCCTTTACCGAAGATCATCGAATAAATTGTATAACCTGTCATAATTGACTCATCCAATGAAATACCACCTTTAAATTTATCATCCTTAACAAAAAATAAAAAACATAAAAAAACTACCTCGAAAGATTCAGCGAACCATAAACAAACCAGCAGCCCACACATTTCAACAACTAAGCAGCCCTCATCATTCAAAATACAAAATAAATCTTCTTCTAAATCTTAAATAAGATCATCTAGTCCTGGACCTGGGAAAGTTGGTGGAAATGGAACACCTACAAGTAGCAGTAAGATATCTAGCACATCTAAGAATTCATCTCGATCAATAACTCCACCGATGATTTCACCTGCAGCAATAAAAACCTCTTCGAAATTCAAAATAGAGCATGAAGAAAAAGAATCGGCGAGAGGAAAATCGAAGATGAAACTAAACAGAGAACTTAGTATTGAGAATCATGGAAAAGTCATCGATGAAGTCAGAGAAGATGAAGAAAAAGAAGATAATACTAATAACAATGAAAGCAGGAGAGGCTCTAAGGACATGCCCAATAGGGCAAGTTCGAAAGAAATAGCTGAATCAGGCACAAACTCGAATATCGAAATCAACTCAAGTCGAAAAAATAGTCAAATTCTAACCAGTCGAAAGAACAGCAACGCTGAGAGTAGACGAGGCAGTAACATGGAGAGCGTTAAAGGCAGCAGTGATGGTGGGGATGATGATAATGAAGAAGAAAGCAACAACAGTGACATACTATCCATGGAAGTAGAAACAGAATCAATCGAGGAGAATATTGTCAATGCTAGTTTTTTAATCGCACCTGAGTTAGCTATTTCAGGTGAGAAACAAGGCACTTATGCTTATTTAGGGAGTGTCTCCAAGTAGCTGATATACATAGATGATAGAATAGATGAAAAGAAATTAGAGGAAATGATCAAAAAATAAACTGCAATCGAATTTAGCAGAACAGCAACAATCGAAGAAATGAGGTTTACTTAATAGGAAAGGCGAACAAATAGCACACACTTTTAAGTCAGCAGGGAGGTTTCCAACGCGTAAAGGATGCAATTCAAAGCGGAAAATGGGAATATAAGCGGGATAACCAATTTGGAAAATGAAAGTTTATTGAAGAAAAAAGTAGAAGCAGAAAAAGCTCTTAGGGTGATGAGTTTCTAATTCAAACAACTTGGGACATTGCCCGATTAATTCACGTCTGAACTCACGAGATACTTCAGATAGGAGATACTTAAATGGATGATGCAATAAGGGTTTTAAGATTCGCATTAAAGTAACACTTTGACGAACACTGATAATCTAACTCCAAATATCGAAAACAACCGTAAAAACCTCGAAAATGATGGAAAACAATCACAATACAACAACAATAATCCCGATGAAGATGAAGACCCCCTTAAATCCACTTTCTAATCTATTCTAAACGACAGAGAATCACTTTAAATGTTCAACATGGGACTAATCGAGAAAGATCGTTTACTCGTGAAGGTTTCGTAAAAAAACAATCTAACTTCTAACATCAATATAATTCCGTAGCGATCGTATAAAGAGCTCATCGATACCAGTGAAAAAGGTGGAAGTATCAATAAGCAGTTAAATATGGTGTTAGGTATCTACGAAGATTCGCTGAACTTCGAAATAATCGATCCAAATGACAAACAAAAACAATCGAAAATACATAAATTCCTGTTATCAAAGCTAGTTCAGTTTTGCTTTGCACCAGAGAAAGAATAAGGCGGGTTAATTGGAAGAGCTGAAAAGTAAGATATGAGTGTGCTATTCAATGAATATTCGGAATTCCAATAGCAATCGATTAAGACATAATAAACTCTAGCTGCTGCGTAGGCGTAAAAAACAAGGGGGAATGCGGGCATAACAAACAACAGCGCTTTGGCGGCAATTCCAATTCTTAGTATGACCGTGCTAGATGTGACTGCACTGGAAAGAAGGTAAATTGTCATGAGTAAAGTAAATACAGCCAGAACGGCAGCTTCTCCGTTAGTGACTTCGTAATAATCTATGCAAATAAATGTGAAGTCAGAAGCTACTTCGAGTGCATTTGGAAATGGGAAAGAATCCTCGAATGCTGGAATAATAGTTTTACCTGAAACTCCTAGAATCGATTTGCTGGATGCTGTACTTTTGAACTCCGTGAACGCGCATTGTTTCTTTGAGCATTCTATCCGATTTCTTCATTTGCTTCAATCTGGCAATCAACATGTTTATGTGTAGTCTTCTCTGCCTTCACGAGTCACTGATCATTTTGTTAATTTCTGCTGCGAACTGTCTTCGATAAGGGTTGGTACATTTGAACTAAATCGCGGAGATACACAAATTTAAGCGGAATTCAAGATAAAAGCTGCTGTTTTTTCAGCGATTTAGAATCTGTTCATAGAAGACCGTAAAGTTGCAGTGTATGTGAAGCTCTCCAGTCATTGTATTCTCACTTCAAATGAAGAGCACAACTAGCAGAAGAATAATAAGAAAAATATTTATGGATTTAACAATCGCCAAAACTCCTAGTGCACACTTATTAAAGCCGTTTTTGACATCATAAACCACGTAGTTGAGGGGGCAGAAGTTTCTTCATTATTCACAAGGCAGTAACTAGATTTTCTGATAAGACGATGGAAACTGAGAAACCGATTTCCTCGATTCAACGATCATATTCTAAAATCAATTATTGGTCTACGTTTAAGACATTACATTCAGTTTATCCTTCATTCCGATCTCACTGCTAAGCCAGACACCTAACTGAGCTCTACAATCCATTAATTCCAGCACCTCTTCGAGAAATTCACTAAATACAGTTTCTTCTATGTGCCACTTCCAGTAGACGGAATATCTAAAACTGTTCAATCAGCTCTTTACAGGTAATTATTCACCTAGATTCCTGATTACTTCGACTCCAAACACTCCATGCTTATCATGCAGCTCTATTCTAAAGAATAAGTAAGATTTTTTGTTAACTCAACACATTCTTTGAATTAATAATATCTCCTTTTCTCTCTCCTTTTCAATAGGAAATCTCCAAGGTATTTGAGAGCGAATGGCAGACTAATCTGCAACGAACATACGAAGAAACATTTTCGTTGTTTTTCTTAACTCGCTGTGTGACTCGGCATCAACTGCGACAAAAGATTGAAAAAATCAGACGAAAAGGTGGGTTCCTCAAAAGTATTCAAGAAATGGAGAAGAAAGTAACGGCATTCACTGAGGAAATACAAGCTGCAGATGTAGAACTAGCTTAGACAAAAGAATAAAAGAAATCCTTGATTAAGTAGCTGCACAAGGCAGAAGAGTATTACGCGGAACTCAAAAAAATACAAGAAGGTAACCATAAAAACGAAATGCAATATATTATGATCGAACTAAAGTCTAAAACCTTGAATTGAACAAGAATATTGAGAAAAAATATGTTATTTCTTTGATGGAAATGATCATTGTTATTTTATTTTTAGACTACGCTGCAAAGGAGCTGATTCTCTTGGATTTAATCTCTAAATGCCAAGCTGCTGAAGGGCTTTGTCGAGGGATTTAGTCCATTCTTAATGAAACTGCTGGTAAAATTTGCAAAGCCACCAAGGCCACTTGGAACGATGAGGTAAAACCCAGTGCAATACACTTGAAATAGGCTATTTTGTTATTTGAAATTGTGCATCATTCCTTTTCTCCTTTTAAAATATTTTCACAAGAGAATTCTCCTTGTTTTTGTTGATAACTCTTTTGTGATTTTAAACCATTGTAGATTCGTCCAGCGTAGTTTGTATTAGTCAAATAAGTTCCGACATACATTATGATATTCTTCATTGGTCTGCATCGCATCATTCCAGAAAAAGTAAACTAAAATTGATTTTATCTTCAACTTCCATAAAAACTCTCTTTTCATTTTTTGTTGTTAAAATTCACTAAAGTACAACGTGGATATGCAGCAACTTGCGGATGATGTCGTGGATAGCATTTCCGAAGTGAACAAGAATTCCTTAAACTTTAATAACATGGAGATGTACAAGGAGAAGTTCCTCGGGTTATTGTCTGATAGTGATGAATTCAAAAACACAATTAGCTCATTTAGAGATGAGCATGTCAGGAAGAATACATTTGACTTATTTAAATGCTTAAATCGAGAAGCAGGATCAGCTGAAATGGCATAAATCGTCTCTCTCACAGGAAATCTCAATATACATTAAAGGGAGATACTCAAATTTATCGATTCAATTATTGAGATGTATCGATTGACTATTGACTATCGGAGTCTAGGAACCACTTCACTTGAGGTAATTGAGGAGATTTACTAAGTTTTCTAGTATTTGAGTATCAAAATGTTGATTTGAATTGTTAAAATATTAAAATATATTTTATTCCAACAGCAAAAAGAGAAGCTCCGAAACCTTCGTGAGGAGAGAGACAAATTGTAACTGGAAAAGAAAATGGAAATTCCCATGGCAGTCATGCGTGACACACCCGTTTAGATTGAGGCATTGAAAAAAGATTAGCGGAGTATCATGTATCATATTGTGGAGAAGAAGAGCGGGTTCATTTAGTTCAACACTCAATTGGAGAAGTTCAAGCAGCAATTTTAGTATCTCGTCGAATCGGAAAGCTGCTCGATGATAAACACACAATATTTAAACGAGTTTTCGACGAATGTAGCTGTGAAAACTGTGTTTTCATCGAAGTATCCCTGCCATGTTGCTGAGAAGCTTATCTCTCTTGAAAGTGATGCCTTTATCCTTCGCCCGCAGCTGCAATCTTATAAACTCTTCAATATTCTACTCAGCTCGAGCGCATACTACAATGCATTGCTGCTGAATATCCCATTTAATTCGTAGTTCATCGATTAAATCACCACAATCGAGTTCTTACAGTAAATGATTATTTTGTGGAGCATAAGTATTTGAATTAAATGGGGG
>Ga0302271_10001248_pt1 | contig 24717 bp, 14 predicted proteins | sample III_Bog_N1_1_FD_198767 | JGI IMG/M metagenome (GOLD analysis project Ga0302271, IMG submission 198767) | Peat permafrost microbial communities from Stordalen Mire near Abisko, Sweden - III_Bog_N1_1 | ecosystem: Environmental > Terrestrial > Soil > Wetlands > Peat | place: Sweden: Abisko... | reverse complement strand
GCTCTCCACAGTGTCAGCGAACATAGAGTGCAGAAGCAAAGAGGCACTTACTTCCAGCTCTTGGGGAGAGAAGGGTCCTTCTAATTATATATTATTTTTCTCTGATTTTTGAATATGAAAAGATTGTTTGAAAATCTTCTCTTTGTTTGCTTTAATTTGTAGGCTGGCTTTGCCTTGAACCCTGTAATAATTCTCCCCCTCATTTTCAATATTGAGAGGCTCTTCATAATTAATTTTACAAATCCGATTCCGAAGAGTAGACATATAAAATAACCTCTCCATACGGGAATCAATGGATTGGATATAAATGCATGAAATCAGCAGCGGTTTTAACAAAGTCAATGCAGTTTTCCTGAAATTCTACATAAATAGTCTCCGAGAGGGATGCTAAGCTCTGGATGACGAGAACAAGCAGGCAGAGGAAGGCATCGTTTTGTAGAAATCTCCTACGCTCAATAAAGAAGAGAGTTTCTACTAAAACATAAATGAAAGTAAGAACATCACTGAAATGATAAAGACACAGCGGGGTGGACTCAACGTATCTGAAGTAAAGTCACCTGTGAACCTGCAATCGTAATTTTCATTTCTTCGATAAAGCAAACTGGTAACAAGTCAGCAACAATAGTCATAGTAATAACAATAATAATCACATCTAATATAAAATTATGTGAGTGAGTAGCTACTTCTTCCCGACAGCATCGATTAGCTGGATGAATCAGCAGATTCTCCACATTTAAATATGGAGAATTCAGTGTTTTCGAAAGCTGCTATCGTGCAATCTGCGAAAATTTCTAAAAAAATGAAACCGACTACTGCTAACACCATCGAAGCGAGTAGCGCCAATATTAATAATATTATTCCATAAATCGTTCCTCTTCCTTCTTCGTAGATATATTATCAGCAAGAGCTGTTATTGCCTTAGAAATCATTTTCGACGTTGAAGTTCTAAGATGTGATTTATCTAAAATTCAAGCATGAAGATAAAAAGGAGGTATTCCTAAAATCATGAAGAATAAATTCTACTTTTTTTCCATTTTGTGTTGTTCTTCTTCACCATATTCTTTTGAATTCAATAGAATGACCGAAGTGGATTTCGAAATTATCTTGTGATCACGAATAATCGAAATCAACTTGAGTGCTTAAGTGAAGACATGGAATCGATGGATAATCCAATCGCAAACTTCAGGCGATGTCTGTTTCGAATCTTAAATCCTCGATCGATTTTAACAAGTGGATCAACGTTGATAAGTTCATTCTCGCACTCTCTTACAAAGAAAATCTAAACTGAGCCAAACATCTTGGTCTCAGATCGACGTCAAACATTTGTATCTGACTCTGCCGATCCCCACGATGATGAAGGTGGTGATTAGCTAGTCTATGGCAAGCACGTGATGTTCTACCATGAACATTCCAAGATGTTTTTGACATTCAATCCTTAGAAACCTGCTAAACAAAACGGATGTGTGTAGTGTTCTTTAGAGAAATTACCAAACGCGTTGTCTGTATTCAGTATGGAACCGAATGATTATTCTCGAAGACTAGGTGATAAAATATTTGACTCTGATGTTATTAATATCTAAGAAACCAAGAAAGGGTAGTTTTTCTTGAATGTTTCATCCGGCAAACTATCGAAAGTAAAGATATTTTTAGCAGACATTTTTTTATTTTCTTCTGTTAATATCCTAAATTACAAAATTAACAACTTTACAGGAATAATAGTAATAGCTTCAGTAGTAACAGACATTCTTCCCGAACGTTTAGCAGACTCAACCTCAGCTACCTTTCCCTCTCAATAATGTTCTGCACATCAATGCAAGTGAAGAATAAACTATGTTCAAAGTAATACCAACAAAACTAAAAAATAAAGGGAAGTTATAACTTGACATTTTTGTCGATACTACCTTTTTAGGTTAAGTATTACATGAGCAGTGAGTATGAAGGAAAAGGGGAGTGTTTAGAAAGTACAGCTTTATCTTTCAAAACTGGTGATATCATCAAAATTCAGCATCTTGATTCAGGTGCCTTTTTGAGTATAAATGAGAAAAAATTAGCCAAATACATTTAAACGAAGAATTGCAGGACCCTCCAAGGAGACGACAGCTACCAAGGGCACGCAGATATTTTATTTTCTTGGAGATATTTAGATCAAAATAAAGCAACTGCGCCTGAGAATTATGAACCGTTTTATGATGCAGAGAATCTAAATTCTTCATATTCATTTTGGGAAATACAACGAAGAGATCACTTTACTGGAGGTAAAAATGAAGATAAGAGAGATTACATAATTAACCATCGATTGAGTAACAATTAGTTGAAATTGCTTTTGATTCTCTCAAGGTGATATTTACAGCGATGAATGCTTCCGCCTCAAGAATCTTGCGACTGGGTAAAAAAAAGAAAAAAAGAGTGAAAATTCTATGATTTGAGTCTGAAGTTAATCTAGCTTGATTGATTCTAATTTGAAAACTAGCCTCTTTTTAACATAAGACAAGACACAAAGCGGGAAATTTATGATGACTTCAAGTGGTAGAGAATAAGGCTGTTTATTTTTCACTAAAAAAGACAAAACATTCAGTCAACGACAAAAGATCTATGAGTCTGACACATTCAAAATATACAATTCAGAGAGCAAATACTTTCATGCTAGTCCTAATCTCGAAGGTGGTGGGAATGCTATTCTAGCAGCATCACTTTAGAAAAAGATTTCAGGTGTATCCTTACCTTACTTGCATGCTTTCAATCCGAGTGAGAAGAATGTAGTGGATTTCTTAGAGTAAAGCTTGTAGATTTATAATTCTCTCCTGTAATTTCATTATTTCTTGTAGAATTTCGCGATAAAGGTAAAAATAGTTAAAATTCACAAATCTGTTCTTAAAACACAGTTACAATTGAAACATTATTACATTTGAGTTAAAAAATTATTCATTTTGTAAATAGCAAGCTGCTGAAGAAACAGTCTATGCGTATTAAGAAGCAGTTTAGCAGTAAAAGAAACTAGAATTAGAATATTCCTATGTCTGCAAGGCTCTCAATGATCTAGAAGGGCTATTCTCTAAAGATGAGGGAGATGCTTAGTTTTCATTGTAAGCTAAATAGCAATTTCTTCGTGAACAAAAAGTCCTTGAATTACTTGTCTTAATAGCTAAACTTGTCGATTCGATGTCCCATGTTGTAAGAAACGCTCCTCCATCTAAAGACAAACCTAAACTTGTCAGAATAGTCAATAGAAACACAGCTAATAAAGTCAGTGAGAAATCGCCATAATTCATCGTGAACAAGCATCTTTAGAGTCTCCCTGTGCAAATCTACAGGATACTTTACATGGGAACAAAATACAATGCAAGTTGGTCAGCGTACATTTTCAAAAACGATGATTTCTTCTCTGGGCAGCTTAGATACTACCCTAACGAAATAGGAATCCTTCTCAAAGAAGCTGTGAAGAATTTATGTAATTTCAAGTATGACAACGGCTAAGGCGAGGAAATCATCGAATGGGTTAAGCTACTTGAGCCTCTCGATGGAATCAAGCAGAATATCTAAGATCAGACGTTATACGTGGAGTTTATTTCGCTGGCAATTATCGATCCATTTTAGAATCCCCTTCCTTTGTAAGGAAACAAAAGAGAACAAAAATACTTCGTTTCTGCTTCAAAAAAAATAACAAATTTATTCGAAAAAATTGAATTACTTTTTCTTTTGATTGAAGATATTAGAATAAATGTTCGAGCGAATTATTTGCTAAAGGCAAAGGTGTTTAGAACAAAGCGATTATTTAATTCCATTAGGGTCTATCGATATCATTCTATCATGAATCGCCTTTGAGTGATTTTTTAGCGAGTAATAAATCACTGGAGGCAGCTGCATAGGATATTCATTTGAGAGATAGAATGCCATTTTCACTTGAAAAAATGAGTAAAGATGCTAAAGATAAGGATAGCTCTTTAAGTTAGTATATTCAATACATTGCTGCGATCCTTGGACTCTTAGCAAATCTCTGCAATGGAAGGAATTAAAAATCTCTAACTTAAGTGAAGAACACACTTTAAGTGAATGAAAATCATATTTTTAATGTATTAAAATCACCTGAAATCGATGTGTCGCTCAAAACAAGTTTCTTTTAGCTCTACGAGGTAGCGTTTCTTGATGATGAGCCTTTCATTTCACTAGCAAAGGCTGAGACAAGAACGTAAGACAGTTTCTTTACGAAAACAGATGTTATCTTGAATAATTTCTATATTTTTTGTTTGCTTTTTCAAAAACAAAATAACAGATATGTTTGGAGTGAAATTGAATAGAAGAGTGTAACGAATAAGACAGCGGAAATATTCAAATAAATCCAATACGACAATGATATCACTAAAGCAACTTAAAACTTTGATCAGCGTATCCTGCCGATTATTCTCTCATTTTGGGAAGGAAATCTTCCAGAACTAGATGTACCTACGCTCTCTCCTTCACTTTTATTAAATTTAAGTAAAAAACACTATTGAACAAGATCTATTAAAATCATGAAAACAAACACGAATCATATCATATTATATTATTATCAATAGACAAGGAGAAAATGAATGAAAAAGAAGAGGAAGCCAGATGGAAGCTCAAATTCATTCTGAGCGTTGTGCGAGTTACGAGAATTGCTATGAATCTAGGTTATCTCACAACAGACAACATCGAGTTAATTGTTGGATAGGCTACTCAAACCTTAACAGCATTTGCACGTTTTGGGATCAATGGAAGCAGTGAACACTGGTTAAGAAGATTTCTCAATCGTTTACTCGCATATGGAGAATTCGATTACGAAATAGAAGTATTAATTATGGAAGTTTCTAATCTCCTGAGGTTGTATCAAAAAGTGAAACTAAACCTTCAACTCAACTCGTTTCTGATGAAATTCTACAATGAGTACAATTCAGGGAAGACTAGAAAGACAATCTTTGAGCTTCATCTAGATCACCATGAGCTCATACAGGAGTTTGAATTTTCAGATAAATCAGGAGCAGCATAGTAAGTTGTTTTTCGAAGAGCCAAGAAACCCTACAATAATCCTCCAACAGTATTAAATCAACAAGAAATAACGTCGCCTCTATAAAAACTGGAGAACGGACTACTTCAAAGTCCTCGAGATGGCTAGAGTTTTTTTGGAGTTTAGCCTCTGAATGGCAATGTCATTAATAATAACAATCTCAGCACCATGAACTTAAGAGGAGGTGGAGAAGACAGCACAATAAAAAAGGAATTCATGTGTGTATACGATGACTCATGCTCAACTTCGGCAAGAATTGAAAATGTCGTGTTAACTTTCCTTCTCAGCAATGGTAAATCACTTTTTTTACTAATTTTTCATAAATTATGAGTATTTTTCAGTTGATAGTTTATGTAAAAATCATTTTAGAAAAGGTAACTTAGAGCTTAGCTTACGACCACATGGTAGAAACAATGACTTAGTAGATGAATCATTAACGATTCTTTTGTGAGGAGCTTGATAAACTAGAATTAATTAATGGTGAAGAAGAATTTATGTTATTAAGTACTCTCGAAGGGAAAATCTAATCCAGTGATGGACAACAACCTTTTCTCTCGCCACTTCAGCTGGAGACACTGATTAGCAACTTTGTCTTTGAAGAACTTAACAACGCTAAGGCATAAAAGGTAGAATCTAATATTTCCTCCGATTAGCAGCAAATAATTAACATTATTGAGAGGATTCTCCTGGAGTTCAAATCCGAGAAACAAAAACATCCTAGATAACTGTTTAAAATGCAAAATATTTTAAGGAATCTAAGAGTTCACGTCGCCATTTCGAATCTTCTCAAAGTACAACAATAATTTGCCATTCAATTACTTCTTTTTTTCTTACAATTTGTCTTAAAACCAACGCAGCTTGGCATAGATGAAAAATACGTTGGATTGCATGAGAGAGTTGTTTAATTTTTGATTAATTTCTGCTTAAACAACAAGACGAACTCAAAGGAAACACTGCTACTTTTTAATGATCTTCTTAACCTTGTAAACCTCTAATTAGGAGTTGAAAAACTGCTAGGAATTATTTTACATCCGTAATGCCATCTTGAGTCAGAGTTTAAACCATTTTTAACCTCAATATTCTCCAAGCTTATGTCAGCCAATGCAACAAAACTTGGATAAACAAACATTTTCTCTATGCTTTTATCTTTTCTAAAGAAAAAGGTTTCAAATCAAAGGATTGCCTCTTAATCCGAATATCCTCTGTTGATCCCTGAGAATTAGTTGAAAATACTCAACTTAATCCTACAAGTTTAACCTATTTAATAGTTTCTTGAAGCTCACAAGCACATTTCTGATTTTTCCAAATATTTCAAAGACTCGGGAGTTAAAATCAAAGAAGAAATATTGCTCTACAAGGGTCTCATAAAACTTTTGAGTGCGTTAGCTGAAAATAACAAACTTTGCATAGTGCAATGCCAGCGAATCATGGTGTATGAAGATATGAAAGCACTTGTACTGAGCCCTTCAACTCCCTTCTTGCTCAAGAAAGAAGTGTTAAAAGCACTTTTTACAATGTAAGCTTCAAATATGAAAGAAATATTGTTTAAAATTTTTCTTTTTTTTGTTATTTTAGATTCATTCAGGAGATAGGGTACGAGCTCAACAGCAACTTCTCACTTGCAGAAATGAATGACATTCTCTTAAACATAATTATTCGAGATTTAGCTGCATTTTCAAAGAACATCGAAGGACTTGTTGATGTGAATAATTAAAATCTCTCCGAAGAAGCCAAATAAGCTGCAATCGCATTACAATAAAAATTAAAATTCTTATACATCAAGGAATTCTATGAGGATAAAAATTAAGCTACTCCTGATCTTCGTCTTCCTCTTCTGCCGTAGAAATCCTCTCAAAACAAAGAGGTAACAGAATTTAATGTTGTTTATTACTGAAGGAGAGAGAATTCATGCTGAAATGAGAAAATACTGATTTGATTTTTCAAAACAACAAAAACAGGAACAAAATATTGACATTATTTCTTCTTAAAGAGAGTACTGGGAATATCTTTACTCAGGAAGCAAATGGAATGGATCCAAAGATGGACTCCTGCAAATTATTCTAGACATCTACGAAGAAATAAACAAACGACATTGGTTAGATTTTGAATTTACTGACAGGGCTCCCTCAAATGAAGAAGATACACTTTCAGATCTACTTTTAATTGTAAAATACTCAATAAAATATTCAAAAGAGAGAGAGAGATAGAGACAGTTTTATCTTAAATTTAATTTCGACAGCACATTTATTAATAATGGTTTTTCTTCTTCTTTTACTTTTTAGATTAAGCTCCAATGTAGCAATATTCGAGGAATACTTTGCAGAATTCAAGATTCTCTTGATATTCCATCTAAAGATCTTAAGCTTATGTTCTCTAAATGCATCATTTAAAACACTGTTTAGAAGCATAAGGGAGCACTGAAAAATGTGAAATTACTAGCAACAAATAATATTTAAATGGTAGAAAAAAAGCTCAAAGAAATTCGAGGGGAGACAGTAGATTCTTATTTGAAAAAGATAGATGAGCCAAGACTGCTCGCTGCTAAGGAACGAATGAATCAAAGTTCAGAACTGACTCCTGCTAAAAAGAAACCATTACTAGTTTATTTTATCTTCATGGAAAAAGTCAGGGAACTTATTCTAAATAAAATAACGACAGTCAGTCAAATTTATAAGGCTTTTTCAAGTAAATTCAACCCAGCTGACAATAGCTCTGAGGAACTGTAAACTAAATCGCATCTCGCAGATATGATGACAGCTCGTAGTTAAGCTCTGGATGAAAATGCAGCTTAGAAAATTATTTCCAAAACGACTTTTATTTCTTGTTTTGTGAAGCTTCTCAAAGGATTAGGTTCATTTGAAACGAGCAACTCTTCAAGTATTAGTTTTGATGATTTAACATTTTTCTATGCTGCTTTTTCTACACTAAATCCGAGAGTTACGAAGAAATCTGGAGACTCCAAATCAACTGCCATGGATAAATAGTATTTCTTGAAAAAGTTAGCTGCTTATATTGACATGAATAAGCCAAATTATAAAGTAAGTTAGAAGCTAAAGCAGTTAGAGTGGGAGGGGAATTGAGGAGTAAATTGTTTTGTTTTATTCAGGATAAGAGAAATGAAGAGATTCAGCTGACACCTGAAGAAGAGAGTGAAAAATAAAGAATTTTTCTAGGATCTTTCACAAAATAATTCAAAGAAGAATGCAAAAAGCTAGGAAAAGAATATCCATTTTAAGTCTATGCTTCGAACATCATGAGCGAGCTTGTTGGCTGCAATGAATCGGACCAACGTCGCAAAATCAAAGTTTTCTTTGATAATATTCTCATCATGATGAAAAATCGTGAAGATCATCATTTCTTTGCAGTTCTTTACTTTCTTCTCGAAGAAATCGCTCTTTTATCCACTTCATCGAAACCTCGCTCAGCATAAGCCTTAGGTATGTTTACATTTTGAAGGCTTAAAGCCAATTTTGTTTAGTGAAGAAATATTTTTTGCCAATTTTCTTTAACAACAATCCTCCAAGTACATATTGATTAACTGTTTTTGACATCTCTTATTGAGATAATTTGGCTTTTTATGGTGTTTGAATAGATTCATTTGGTTCAGTCAATAAAAAGAAACCAGGTAAATTTCCTTAGAAATATCTGCGCATCTCTCAAAGTCTCATCTGGAATCAAAAACTCTATCTGCAATTACTTATTACAATATCCGATATTTTTAGCTATGCGCAAGATCAGCGCTTTAGCTATTCTCAAGGGTAGAGTTAAGTATCTCAAGATACTCCCTAAAGTACCTAAGATTAATAAGAATCCCTTGGAAATACTAACAATTTACAGCAACAAGTTATTAATTCATAAAAACGAAAATCAGAAAATGAAAACATCGCATTGTACTGCCTGAAAATCCTAAACGGACTCTATTCTCTCAGCTTAAAGAGTTCTCATGCTCAGATGATGGCTCTCCTTAAAAAACCTTCGAATATCAAAGTTACAAGGAACTTTCTTTCATTTCTAAAGTAAACATTCTCTGGATACGTTTAAGGCATCGAAGTTCTTTCTAATCTAGCAGTGCATACCTAGGAATATAAAGACAAAAAACAAGAAGTTCTTTTGCAAGAAGAGACTGTGTTGGAGGTCCTGCGTATGATCGAGAATTCATGCGAGCTCTGTAACGAAGATTTCTAGAATTTTTTCAGAGTTCAAAACATCGTTTCATCACAAGCATATGTCCCATTGAATACTTTAAACGAGATTCTTTTTTTCCTAACAGGTTTCGCTCAGTTTAGAACAGCATTCTTCAGAGCTTTCGATGGAAAAAGTGGTTGGAATCTAAGGTACTACTCTGTAATCTACCAAGGAGTGGCTGCTCTAAAGAATCTGTGCAATGGAACTTCTTCCAAAAACAAAGATGTGCTTTTGAGCAACACTCATTTTCTCGTTTAATTAAATCTGATCATCACAGAATCTGAGTTAGATCTGCATAGTGAAAACTTGAGGGATCTTCGTACTCTACAAACGATCTCGCACTGTATTGATCTTTTGCTCACTGTAGTTGTCCGCTAGAATAACCAAGATTCCTTGCTTCGCTTGATGTCGATATTAAATATGGAAAAGCTCATTAGAATATTGAATTACATTTACCATTCTAAAATTAAGAATCGATTAGAAATCATCTAACAAGAGAGGCTGTGTGTTCATACTGATAGCTTTTGCTCGGCTAGCATATGTATCAAGAATTACATCACCTTCCATGATAAATTAGCTTTACGGGTAATGAAATGATGGATGCAAATTGCAGCTTTATTAATAAAATATTTTTGGATTTGTTGGAATTTAAAGTTGGCTTTCAATATTGTGATGCTGATAGAGTTGATTTTGGATTCATTGAACGAAGATGCCTTGAATATGAAAATGCGGCTGTAAGAAGAAAGCACTCTGCTTCTTGGAGTATTCCATGAAATGAAGAAAGAGAACAAAACAGGTAAAAATAAAATAACTTAGATAATTTGTTTTACAATTTTCGTTTTGCATAAAATAAAAAGACTTTTTCTAAGAAAAACCTGCTCCCTAAAATAGAGAACCGCTAGTAAAAAAAAGCATTGCTTAGATTGGAAACGACATTAAAGCACTGCTAACAGGAAAATCCTCAAAAGATAAATAGCCATATCAAACCCAGCAGCAATAGAAATCATCGATAGAATTCAGAAAATCAACTTTATTAAAAGCACTCAAAAACAAAAAATAACTAGGCAATTCTTTGAAAACTTCTACTACTCATAATCTAATTTACAATGAGATCAAGGATGATTCTTCAGTAACAAATCTATTAATAGATTATTAGTTTCCTTCATTTTAACCCTTTCTCATTTTATTCTTATTCTGAATTATTTTCTCCTACTCTCACAAATAGAGTAAACAAGAAGAAGATCACTACATGGCAGAGTCTTTAGCAGCTGATGTAACTCTTCAAAGGAATTCTAACCAACCAAGTACTGGCAAGGCAGTGATGGAAAGGCAATATCTGAGGGAGAGTCTAGGTTTTTACTTGCAATATGTTGGAAGCGTTGAGATTGTCAAAGATAAATAAATCTCTAAAGTTTTCTTCCGAATTCCATTGCTCTCATCTTATCTCTCTGATAAAATACGTAAAAACCTTATCCATCGAGCAGTCTACATTTCAGACAAGGTAAATCAACGAAATTTTTTAAGGTAAAGATTCTAATTCTAAAATTATTTTTTTTAAAATCTCTATCAAAAGAATCGTCTGAAGCTACTGATTCGATACAGTGAATATTTCTAGCATGAAATGCGGTTCTGCCAGAAGTTATCTAGATTTTCTCTTTTGATGGGCACTCTAGAACATATTCAAATCTTAAAATTCATTATTTTCGGGTTGATCGTGTTCATAAATCTCCTTTATTTGTTTGATATGTCCATCACAACAAATGGAACCAGCAGTCTAGGCTCAGGAGTCTCAACTGTAAAAAAATACTTACAAACATGCTGGCAATTTATTAAAATTTCTTCTTCTTTTCTTGTTTATTCAGGCATTTGAAGTAGCTAGGATTATCCATATTTGCTTAACTATCCTATGCATAGGAGTGGTGGCTGTAGAGCGATATCCTGTTGTAACTAATTAGATGTATAAGGAACTTGAGTAATCACCTTCATCGTAGATTTGGACATATAAGTTTATCCTCAAAGTTCTTTCTCAATATTAATGGGCATGCTATATTCTTGATTTCGAGTCGCTCTACTATTTCATCTACTTAATTCTCACATTCTGTGCTTTTTCAACTGAGATTCTCTACGCAGTACTGCTCATAGATGCTGTTAAAATGAGCTCAGATCTCAGATATCTCGGACGTGTTCTCCGCATAAACTTCATTAAATTGAGCAAAACAGCTTTGTTATGCTTCACAATCATCTACATATATTCTCTAATTGGAGCAAAGATTTTCACTTCCTTCTTTGAATCCAGTGACATGTTCTCTTCGCCAACCATTGGTGGAACTACAGCTGAAACAGATTTATCATCTTTTTTCAGTGTGTCCTTACTCAAAGGTGTGTTAATGCCTGAAGGGTTAAATGCTGCGTTAGTTGAAGCAACAATCGATGGATCTCTTTATTGGAACAGATTTTTCTATGACCTTTCATTCTGGCTCTTAGTGAATTTCTTATTCTTGAATATGATGCTCGGTTAAATCATCGATGCATATGCTGAATCGCGAAACTTATTACGAAAATATGACAAAAATATTAAACGAAAATGCTTCGTCTGTGGGCTCACTCTCGATGGACTTGAAGCAAAAACACTTGATTGGGAATCCCATGTGAAGCATCAGCACAATCTGAATAACTACCTGAACTACATAATCCACATAAAAGATAAACTTCTTGAAAACTGTGATGGGTTCGAAAGGTATGTCAAAGAGTGCATATCCAAGGAAAAAACTGATTTCTTCCCATAACGGGCTACTCTGGAAATAGATAGAAAAGAAAGCAAAAATAATAATAATAATAATAATAAGAATTCTACTCGATGAGAGTTAATTAAATCAATTGGTCTTAATATTATTAGGTAAATGATGTTCCTTTCAACATTCATGTAACAATAATGTTGACGCATTTGAAAAACTTTTTTTGTGAGTGCATTGAAAACTTTTAAGTACAAAGAAATATTCCAATTTCGCTGAGATTCTTGGGCTGCAACTAAATAAATCTCTAGTTTTTCAAGGAGTCTTAGAAAAAGAAAGATAAACATAAAAACATAAAATCAATACACTTTTAGGGGGGAGTATTTTTTCTATTTCTTGACAATCTTCTTGCTGTTGTTATGTTTTCATATTTTTCTCCAACTTTAGTTCTTGTTATCTGACAATTTTGAAATCTTCAACTGGTATTTCAAACAGAACAATATCAAGCATATCTTCATCCTCCTCTTTCTCTTGCTGAAATATTCTCTGCTGAACCAGTTCAACTATTCTATCCTTCTTCTTTTTCTTCTCCTTATAGTTACTTTAATGATTTTTAAGATTACATCTTTTGCATGGAAGTTGTTTCTTCTAGCTTAGTTGGAGCTGGAGATGCATTTGCTGATGATTTTAATATCTAATCAGTATTATTAGGAGCAGATGATGATGGGCTAAGGATTAACTGTTCTTGACGAGCATTAGCAGTAACCGATGTAATTTAGGAATTATTCGAAGAAGCTAATACATTATGAGTAGCATTACTAGGAGGGTTTGATGATTTAATCAGAGGAGAAGAATCTGAAGACTGCGAAACACTTGATCTTCCTTTTTCTTTTCTTCCAGATCTTGAGAATCTCGATGGTTATTTCTTAGAAATACCTTTTTTGTTCTTTTTCTCTCTTTCTCGTTCTCTTTCTTTTTCTTTCTCAGTTTGTTTACTTTTCTTTGATCGTTCACAACTTGAAGATGCTTTGTGCTTGCTACGGTGTTCTTTAACTCTTTTCTTATCATGACGGTGCTTTTTATATGAAGAATCACCTTCTTCTACGATTTCACCATCAAGTTAAGCACCTTCTTCCTCCTCTTCCTCCTCCTTAGGCAATTACGATTTGTTAGTTGCCTGTTGTGAAGATTGTGTAGCAGATACAAGCGTTTCTCCTTTCTTCAAAAGCGATCTCTGTTGCATCTGCTAGATCGTGTTTACTAAAGGGTCAACTTTAGGTTAAGATACTTTTAGATTCTATTGCTAGTTTTATGGTTTATTTCCTTAATTGCTATTCGTAAACGATAGCCCTGCTGAAGCAGCTGCTTCGATTGATGATTGCAAAATATCAGTTGAGGGCTGCTATTATTGTTAGGATAAATTCTAAGACACTATTTCCTAAGTTTGAGCAGTATTTTGAGCAGTCATGGGCGATATCTATTGTTAGGGTTATATTTTCGACTGCGATTTATCAGCTCCTGGGATAATTTACTATGAAATCACAGGAGTACTATTTGCAACCTTCGCTTGAGCCTCCTTCTATTGCTACTAGTCCATTTAAATCTACTCTAGCTTTTCATTTCTCGCTTGACTTGTACTGCGGAATTTACTTTTTCTCTCCGAAAACTTCGTTGAACTTGAATCTAGCTTTCGTCTGCTTGCAGTGCTCTACTATGCAAGCTAATGGAAATGCTAATAGTCGATTCCTCCTTGCATTGAGCTGCTCGTTGCTTACGACCCCGAAAGCTTGGAAGAACGGATTGACAATCCAAGCTTGCCTGAATATGTCAGCGGGCTATTATTGTAGTCATAGTCGTCATCATCTTCTTCTTCGAGTTCACTGCGATACATCGTCAGAGGAGAGTATCTATTTCCATTACTCGAATTCGATGAATATTGAGAATCACTTGAGATGTTTTTTCTTCGTGATCTCTGTTTCTAATCAGAATTATCAGAAGATCCCTACGAAGAACACTACTGCTACTAGCGATATCTGCTAGATTGTCGTCGTGATTTATCAGTTGTAGTTGTAGTAGCATTACCTCCTTACGCTAGCGGATTTTAAATATTAGTTGAATTATTATTAATATTCGAGCTGTTATTATTGTTGTTACTGCTGATTTTGTGTTTATTTCGTGTGCTAGAGTGATGTCTGCTTTAATTCCTTCTCTGCACTGAAGATTTCTTATCCTTTTTGCTGCGTTCTCTGCTTTTAGATCGCTTTGAAGTAGCCCTCTTGCTTGAGCGATTTCTGTGTCTGTCTTTTGATTTAGCAGTGGATTTATTCTTTTTATCTTTAAGCTTGCTGCTACTGTTGTAATCCTTCCCTTTCTCGTTCTCCTAATACTCCCCTTCATCTTCTTCACCTTCTTCTTTTTTGTTATTTTCGCCTTCTTCATTTTGGTTTTGAAGATTAGATGTAGCTTTTGGAATGCTCTCAATCTGAGAAGCAATATCTTTCTTCCATTCAAGTGGTTTATTCGTTTAGCTCATAGCTTAAGCTAGCGCTTGAGATATCGAAGATAACCCAGATTAAGTTTGTTCGTTTATCCCGCCTGGAATACCAACTTCACTGGCATTTCCCTTGAGGAAGAGTTAAGTAAGAATTGGAAGCAATTAATTCTCCTCCATTGTGTTGATTAGTGATATCATTTGGTTTTTAATGTCTGTTTTAATAGGCTAACTTGGTTGAGGAGTTTGAATAAGAAGTGAAGGTTCTGCAGGTGTTTTTTAGACTTCTGTATATTCTTCTTTTGGTTTAGTTTGAATTGGTGTAATTTCTTTAGACTTTAAGGGTACTTTAGATTCTTAAATTGCAGTAATATCCTCTTTTTCTTGATTCTTAACAGTATTTACAGAGGCGCTCTACAGTGTATTTCTTATTTATTAAACAATTTAGCTAGTTTAATTGACAGATTCTTAGTTTCTTGGAAGGGTTGCTGATATTTCTTCTTCTATTTTAGTATTTTTCAAAGATTTGAGTTTAATATCAGTTTTTTCACCTTTATCTTCTCCTTCTTCCTCTTCAATTGCTTTTTCATTCTTTATCAATAATTATTCTTTTTCTTCTATAATTTTTCTACTATCTTATTTCTCTTTCTACAGAAGCATAATACCTTCATTCTTTTTATCATCGATATTCGATCTCTTTGTTGGCGTGACCTTATTAGTATGCTAAATTTCTTATCCTTTTTGTTCCTTATTTCCAAATGTTTATTTTGATTCTGATATTTATTCAGAAAATCCTCTTTTGCTTCCAGTAATTTCTTGATTTTTTTTGAGTGAATTCGTAGCTGAGACTAAAACTTATTGCTTTGCTACTGAGTCAATCACACTAGGAATAACAGGAATATTCTTGAAATTCTTAGTTTCCTTAACATTCACAGGCTATTTGCTTGTGTTCACTGGTAATGGTGATGAAAATCTATTCACCCTAGGTTTTTTATTTGTCGAAATAAAATTTGATTTCTCCTTTGGCCTTGGAGATTTTGAAATTGAACTGGAAGACGAAGAAGACGATGAAGAAGACGACGACGAAGATCCTGAAGAAGATGATGACGATGACGACGATGAAGAAGAAGATCGGCTAACAGTGACACTTTTGGAATTTGAGCGTCTGAATTTACTTGATTTTTAGCGACCAGAATCAATTTTACTAATTTTATGTTTGGATGAAAAATGAGTTCTGCTGCTTCGATGACTGCTCTTGTGCTTCGATTTAGACAAACTACTTAGGGTTGCTTCACTTTTCTTGGTTCTTTAAGGTGATTCTGCTTTCTTTTTCCACGATCTACTCCTACTCCTTCGAGAAGAGTCTTATTGCTAAATTGATAATTATTTTCCAGTAAACGAAGCATCTCCAACTTCAGAAGCAGCCGAAGTTGTCTATGCAGAGACAGCTGAAATAGGGATAGCATCACTGAAATTAGTTTTCCTTTATAAAGGATACCTACTGGTTTTAGAAACCGATGAAGAATCCTTACTTTAGTGTGTTCGACTCAAAGAAATATTAGTGCTCTTAGAATCCTCTTTTGACAGCTGCATTTATTAAGATTATTTTTAGTCATCCTACTGCTGTTATGAGGATCTTGCTGATAATTACAGCCCTCCTTCGAACTTCGATTAGCTAATACTCTTTTTAGCATATTAATCTCCAAATACATTGCTGATGGCAGAACTTGAATCTTTTTCAGCTGATGTTTTGAATTTAGTTGCTTTGGTGGTATATTTTCTTTTCTGCTAACTGCTGTTACTGTTGCTACTCGCAGAACTGCTATGTCTGCGCCTTCTCTTTCCCGAATTTGAACTTATCTTACTGGTCCTGCTACTCTCTCCCCCAAAAATTGACTTGGTTTTATTTGATTTGGAATCTTTTCGTTTGACAAGATTTTTAGATTTGTCACCATGCAGTTCTTCTCCGTCTTCGAGTTGTTACTCATCTTCTTCTTAGCCGAGGATTTATTCATCTCTGGATTGGTTATCTTGCAAGTTAGATTAGCTTGTGAGTGGTGAGCTATCTGCATCGCTAGAAGAAGTGTTATTCCCATCGATATCGTCTAAGATGGTAGTTTTTGCTTTTTTATGTGTAGAATGATTATGGATTTAGATTGGAGTAGTATCTCCTGGTTTTTTCGAATCCTCTTTCTTGGTTGTTTTCACTGATTCATTTTCAGGATTTTAGCATACATCTGGATTGGTATGTTCTTCTTCTATTCCTTATGTGGCTATTACTTCTTTAGGAGTTTCAGCTATTATGATCTATTTCTCTGTATTTTATTAAGCAGATGGCTAATCTCCAGAAAGTTATTATGATTGCTGTTCTTGTGACATAATTTTTTAGTTTTAAATTTGATCTTCCTCTGCTTAAATTGACTAAGCTTATGCTGTTAATTCAGGTATTTACTCTATTTCAATACTATTGGATTCTTTAAGATTATTACCTGCGCATTGTTATTGTTGTTGTTATTATTGGGATTCATTTTCTTATTTTAATTGCGATCCGATTTGAGGGACATCTTGTTTTGATTCAATTGGATTCTATTGAGACTCATTACTTTTGACCTATGATAGATTGTCTATGGCATTCTTCTCAATTTCTATTGATTATGTTTATGCCGTTGATGGGTTTAAGTCTTCACAATTTGCAGGCTGCTAAAACTAATCTTATTTCTCAAGTAACACTGGCGATCTTTCTGCTGTTGTTGGTTAGTCTATCATTTTGTCAATACTTGCTTCTCGTTTATTGAATTTCTACATTGCATTAGGAGTAATATTACTTTCATTTTGATTTTAGGGATATTTCGAGCTTGACCAATTGCTTGCTTAAGCAGCTTACTAAGGTGCAAATCGAGAAGTTTACTATTAATATTATCCTATCACTCCTTGAATCGGATGGTATCCACTGTATAATTCTTAGATCAAAGGGTTTTACACTGAAATAGGCTTGGCAGAGGAGAATTTACTGACTTTTTAAACTGAGCTGTTACTCGCTCGAACTGGCGATAAGGGAGGTAGCTAGTTAATAGGTTCCATAATATTGACAGTAGGTTATATTTAACCTTGTGATGATGAAGACAAGAAACTAGGGAGCTATTCTGGTAATTTTTAAGAGACTTAGTTTATTTTAAGAGAAATAGCTTATTATGACTAAGGAATTTAACTACTGGAGGTTGCACTTAGATTTGAATTGCTTGATACAACAACATCAGGATTTTTATCCCATTTTGAAACTCGCTAACGAGATGTAGTACTTCCTGTCGATTGTGGTACGGATGCGGAATGCTACAGTGGAGCAACTAAGAAGTTACTCTAAATTTTCTGCTGAGATGAAATTCGTTCCTCGTTTGTGCCTTGCTTTGACTGTGAAGATTGCGAAAGTTATTTATTTTTACTAGACAACAGATCCATCACAGAAAGTGGGATATTGTTCTTTATCTGTTGGGGTTGCTGAACTGCTGAAGAAACAGGTTATTCGTTAATTTAAGTGCTTTGTTGTTGCGTCTACGAAGAAGTAATTATCACTTAGCTAGAAGTAGTTGAACCCGAAGAGATCTACGCATTTTACAGATTATTTTATTAATTTAACCCTACTTACTACGGGATTGGTACGTTTTAAGTACTTGTATGATGGTGATGATGATGCAGCTTTGTAGGGGAAAGTATCTAAGGAGGAGCAGAAACAGTATGGACTAAATTGGGAGGACCTGAGGAGAAATGAGATCGTCTCTGAGATTTTCTATTTCTAGCTCGACTTGAAATGGAAGAGGAAACAGAACGAGAGGATGACGAAGATGAAGACTAAGAATTAGAGGAAGAAGATCGCTGATTATTCGCAGTGTTATAATTATTCGATGATTCACTTGAAGAATTTCTTTCTGTTTCTCCCCTTCTGTGGGTTCGCTTGGAGTGTTTCGATTTATTTCTCGAATGGTGAGAAGTCTAATGTTTTTCTTTTCCTATTTTTGAACTGGATTTAGTGGTAGTTTGATTCAGCGATGGCGGTCTGGTTGATGTTGATCCGATTACAGTTGCAGAAGATGTTGCTGTTAGCGCGAATTAATTCGTTGTGCTGTTTGACTAACCTAATTCAATCTGTGGCAGAGATTGCACAGCAGATAAAGAAGGTGCGAAATTGGAGAATCCAGATCGACGAGAATGAAACGTAGAATGACTAAATGAAGTAGATGTTGTTCCTTGTTTTCTACGATTTCGACTTCTACTTCGAGAGCGACTTCGACTGTGGAACAATATCAACAACAAAAAGTTAATTTCAAGTTGGAAAAAAAACCACAATCATTTTCTCCTTTTTGATATTGATTTACTGTTTGGTATCTTCATTATCTAATTTATCTTGATCATCAACTCTAAAATCGAAATTAATTGCTGGAAAAGAATCCCGAAAGAACGCAGTATTTGTGAGTTATTTCTTCGAAAAAATAGTCTAGTATGTCTTGAGCATATTCGCGTTTTTAATAATCAGCTTATTGAGAATTGTCTTGATAAGCAACAGGATATTCTTCTTTATATTGAGACTAACTGGGAGATTGCTATCAAGTGAGGGATACACTGCATTCCCCGTTAACTCATCAAGATGCTGTGATTATGGGAATTATGAGAATTACGTTTTCCTGTGTTTAGTAGCTGAGGATTCACTCGAGGAATTACCGCTACTTGAAGAGGAAGACGATGAAGACGAAGAAGATCTGGATCGATCTTCCTTCTGATGTTCTTCATTCAGCCTTTCACTTAAGCTCTTCATTTTGCCCTTTGCGAGATCTTCGAAAGCGTTTGACGCATTAGATGATCCTGATTCTCTGCTTCCACTTCTTTCTTTGTTTTTAGATGACTTGATTTTTTTGATTTTGGAAGATTTAGATTTCGTTGGATGGGCTAGCTGCTATTGCTGTTATTATTAGATTTATGCTTAATTATCAAGTTCTTTCTCTTGCAAGAATTTCTATACAAGATCTAAGCGCTTGGCGACAAAGCAAATGTAGAGTTGAGTGTCAAAATCACTCATAACATTCTTTTTGATGCAACGCCAGAACCAATTCTATTCGATTGGTTTCAGAGTCATGTAGGGGGACACGATATCCCAGTTTTTCATGAAAGAGGTATCATTTGTAAGGAGACTATTTTGCATGTACTTAAAGAGATATTTCGTCATTTGATACATAATATGGTCTTAGTATCCTTCAATATCGAATCTTTGCTGTTAGATTAAGAAAAATAGCATAAGAATAAATGCTGTAAAGTTTAAAATAAGAGGCAACTCAACATGAACAAATAATTATTGTGATCTTCTTATTTTACATATCTAGTATCAGGCGGAACATCTTCAAAATATTTGTAAATGATTTATTTCGCTTTTGCTCGTTACTCAGCTAAGCCACATGTTGTTAGAGTGATGTTCTTGCGAGGGTGTGTAGGATCAAATAAATAGACCTTCAATCCAAAGACTTTGCTTTCTATCTACTGTTTCAAAGCGTTTGTCATGTTCTTCAGATGAATAGGGATCAAATAATGAGAACACTAGAATTCTTCCCGATCTTTATTAGCAGAATTTATTAAAGACAGTATCTCTTGTTGAGTCTATTCGTTCTCTCTAAAAATCAACATAAAGTTATCAATTTAAAAAGGAAAAGAGAAAAAAATAAGAAGAAGAAAAAATTATGTTAAATAATGGATTGTTAAATTACTCTTTTGTTCCAATGAGAGTTAATTCTTTCTCTTTGACTTGTATGAAAAAGAATGGGTGGTTGATATCTTTAAACGGATTCTCACGATGAAGACGGAACTCTGAACGATGATTTTTCTTCTTCAGCATCTGCAAAGAGCTTAGCACCATCTTTGTTTCCCAAGGTGTTAGAAATAGCCTATGGACCTGCAATCAAAGAAAGAAATTAATTCTTGGGAAGAGGAAATTATTTTTGAAATATTTCCATGAAAAAAATGGAACTACTATGTTGTTTGCATTGTTTAATTATTATAATAATTGGATTACTTCAAGCGAATTAACTTTTTCTGTGATATCTTTGTGAGCAGCAATAATATCCTCTTTGATTCCTTTGATGAGAAGATTGACTTTTTAGTCTAGTGGGTAGCATTCATCTGTAATAAATCTTTTATGGTAGAATATCGTAACATTATGCTGTTTCTCCATTCTATTGATGTTAAAATGACTTAGTCCAATGATTCTCTTGAGATATATAGCTGGTATAGTCACATATGCTTCAAGTATTCCCATTTCATTTTTCAGTTATTTCACAACATCCTACATGGAATCTAGAATTTCTGAGAAAATAGTTATTTATTGCTCATTTCCTAGAATTGAAAGTTCCGTGTTTTTCATGAATAAATCATGCGCTCCCTTTTAGCTGTGGTCCCAAAATGTGCGTACACCTAGTTTCTCGAACAATGAGAAATTAGTTCGAAATAGATGCATCTCTAATCTGTTTAAATGCAAGATTGTTTTCTTCGACACATCGTTTTTGTTGTTGGACTCAGTGAATGCATTCATTTTATTCAAAAACAAAGGATTCGTTGTTAGAAATTCCTAATATCTTTACTCAACTCGTTTCAGCACCTCTACGCTCTGCACAAACCTATTACTTAGCTTAGTAGCATTATTACTAATATTTCCTTCTTTTTCCTCATTTTTTTTAGTAATAAGTTGCTAATATTTTTCTTATTAACTCTTTTGTTTTCCAAGTATATTTTCCTGCCCATCAGCATCTTCTTCTTCCTCCATAGATTCAGCTTCATCTTCAACATCGTCTTCTTCATCCTCTTCTTCAATGATATCTTCTTAATTTTCACCTTCCTCTTTAACCTCAACTTCTTTCAAATTCTATGACGACTAGATATTCGTGCTGCTCTTTTTAATAGAGGAATCTTTCTTCTATTTTTCTTTATTTTATGAAAAAAATACTTTTTTTATTCTGCCCAAATTACATGCACATTATTGAATTCTAAAATGTACTTTCTGAGTTTTTCGATGTACTCTTAGTCTTTTTCAATTATGCTTGCTCAGAAATCGATCCTTTTCTCTGTTTTTCTTGTTCCAATCGTAGTTACTCTTTCTTGTCTTAGATGTGCAACTCCTTCCTCTTTCTAATCTTCAGCTTGTCTAAATCATCATCCTCTTCTTCAAGGTTAATATCGTATAACTCTTCTATTGCTTTGTTCTCCAATTGCTTTTAAAATGCATAGAACTTTTCGAAAAAAAATAAAAATAAATCAAAACAGCCTTACAATCATCTCCTTTGCATTTAAAACATTCCAGAATAAAAGATACAATATCTAAACATTTTCTCTCTTTTTATCTTCTTTGTTTTACCTCTTCATATTACTGAGAATAGTTAAATATCTCTTCTTCATTCTACTCGTATGTCAAATTTTTGCTCTTTTTCTTCTTGAGTTTCTCCTTTTTCTCCTTGGCTATTTGCTCTTTATTAACATTGTTCATATGTTCAATGCAATCCACACAAAACCATTAATCGGAAGGAATCGAATGAAGAGGTGGATCCAAACAGAAAATATGAAATCCATTGTTGCATCTATCACACAGCAATAATTTATCATCGTCATCCTCTGTGTTGCCACCACAGATACTGCACGGTAAGCTGTCTAACCTGTTTTCCCACTCTTCAATCGTGTAGTCAGGTGGAATGTAGCCTATTTTTAAGGAATGAAAAAAGTTAAAATTGTATTTCTTTCAATAATATTTTTCCTTACCTAAGTATCCTTTGCACTTAACTGTCCCGCATAGACACTTTGTAAGTGGTGTCTTGAATGAATCGAATTAGTAATCAAAGGTAAGTTCTTCATCTTCTTGAATGTCTTTGATAGCGAATATTCCAATGCATATCTCTCCAAGCACATGCCATTTTTAAGTGATACAGTTCGGATCACATGAATGATTTATGAATCTCGCTAGATTCCCCTTGTACGTTGGATCTATCACTTCACTCTTGTCTATCTTCATCAAATATGTGCATGTCGAGCGCTAAAGTTAATCAATTTCAAAATACCACGATTATACCACTGTCAAGTTAAGATTTTGAAACAATATTTATCCTTACGCTGTACTCCTTGCAACGTCTAACACCTTCTGGACTGTTGATATCGAATACCTCGCCGATATATTAGATTATGAAAGTACCTTTAGGGATAAACAATCCTGCGCAAAGTCCCCAACCCTTTGTGAAGAAAATCACACAAAAAATTAAGAAAATACTCTTTTTTAAATAGTTTTTGCAATACGTGCATACAATCAATGATTTGTTAAGGCTTTTTATCTTACCTTCCCCTTGGTCCCAAAAGGATACACACAGGTATCTTAATGCTTTTAAAACCTTCGATTCTAGCATAATTCTCCGCATCTACAAGAAAGATCACAACATTCCGTGCAAACTGCTCTATTCCAGCAATTTTCACCACAGTTTATCTGTCCAGCTAACTTCTTCGAAAGAGGAATCCTAGACCTAATGAGAGAGATAAAATGAATCCAATTACATGATAAAGATTTTGAGTTATTTTCCAGAAAAAGGATTATTGATTTTTACATAAGTTCAGGTGCAATTTTCCGACAATCGCATCCAATAATATCTTTTTGCGCAATACTTTTTCGCTTCCTAAAAAGATAAATGTTCTTCTTGATAAGACAGAAATCTTTAAGTGATTCCTTGAGTTGCTTAAGTCGCAGTGGGTTTTGCTTTATGAGGTCAATGATCTAAACGTAAACAAAATCAAAAAGATTAGTTTTTTCGATTGTTTTTGCTAACTTTTTGCAATTTTGTGAATGAATCATCAATAATAAAAGTTGCTTTTTCTGACATTAGGATCTTTCTGTTTTTTAGGTGCTTCTTCACTTGAGTGACTCTCACTCTCCACTGTGAAAGGTGTTTCTCTCACTCTGATAATAGAAGAAGGTGCATGAGGTTCTTCACTCATGAAAAAATTCTACTTTTTGTTGGTTTTGTTGTTATTGTTGTCTGCTACGATTCTTACCACAGCAAACGTTGACTTTTAATTGATTTCGTTTTCGTTCTAGATAGCTTCTCTCTAGTTTCTCTTGTCTGCTCCCGCAATCTTAGATCTCTCTCTCTCTCTTGTTTTCACGAACTGCTTGTATTATATTACTACTTTCTTCTTTCCACCTTCGATTCTTTTAACCTTTTAACTTGCTTGTTTAAGAGACAGAATTTATTTATTCTAAATTCTCTCTCTATTTTTCTTATTTATTTTTTTTAGAAACTTAGATCTAAATTGGCATATTGTTTATGCATTTTACACATATTATCTGTTATTTTATTGTAGAATAATTAATCATTTCTTCATTCTTTACAAAAAATGCAAAGACAAACACATTACAACACCAAAAACTTCATTTGTCCTTAGCATAGAATTCAACAAAACTAGAGAGGGTCTTTCTAATCTCTATTCTATTTCTGTTAAAACTTAGTAGGTTTTAGGATTTAAACTCCTTGAGTTGCACTGCCAAGTAATTATCTGACATTTAAAAATAATTAGATTTATGTGCTATTTAAAGACTAAATTAGAATGCTTCAAATAATCTTTGATCCTGATTATTGTTTAATATATGCTTGGGAAAGTGTCTTGCGTTGATGTTTCATTTCGAGGCGGGGAAAAAATTCAAATTTAATGCATGAAAAAAAATCAATATAAAGGAAGAAAAAAAGAATAATTAAAAGACCCCATCCTCTCGAAAAGCAAGCTCGTTAGGCAACTCCTTTAGTCCTGAAAAAAAGGAGATCCCCCCATATTATCGATGCTTATCCTTCATCATATTCGATACTTAGAGCGCTCTGTGTTACTCCGTCTTATCAAAGAAGTGTCTTTATTAGTCCAAAATAAGGCTGCTTTCTATAGAATAGTTAAGTGTTCGGAGATATATTTCAAAGGACTTAGGAGAATCGTTTCAATATTATTAGGCCGTCCAACCGAAATAATGAAAAAAGAATTCCTCCCAAAAAAGTTTCATTGAAATTGCAAGTGCTGCTAACAGGAAGGAAATATCTAAAAATAGAGAGAGATAGAGAGAGATAAAACGAGACAAAGAGAGTTATCCCTAAGGTTAATGGTGCACCCAGTCCCAGAAACATTCACACATTCTCCCACTTTCTTATTAACTAATTAGGTTGACTATTAATATTTTTTACCATAACAATCCAACCTCCCATACATCCTATTGCATTTAATGTGGTGTTAAAATG
>Ga0302271_10001247_pt1 | contig 24736 bp, 19 predicted proteins | sample III_Bog_N1_1_FD_198767 | JGI IMG/M metagenome (GOLD analysis project Ga0302271, IMG submission 198767) | Peat permafrost microbial communities from Stordalen Mire near Abisko, Sweden - III_Bog_N1_1 | ecosystem: Environmental > Terrestrial > Soil > Wetlands > Peat | place: Sweden: Abisko... | reverse complement strand
CCCCACAAAGGATAAAACATCTATTCCAACTTTACACCATTGACTAATATTCCTCCCCCCCCCCCCCCCCCTCTCCTTACCTTCACTCATTTGCACTGTTTGGATTAAAAAATTAATATATTTTTGACGTATATTCCGTCATTTGATAAACTCAAAGATTTGCTAACTTTCAAAATATTTTCTGTCATGAAATCTTGTTTCCCATAATAATTTTTTAAAGTAATTATCATATTTTTTTGCTAAACTAAGAGTTCAAGGTAGCATTTATATTACTTTTACCATCATAGCCAGCATTTAAACTAAGTATTTTCACAATGGATTCAAAATATTTAAACAATTCTAGACTTGTTCAGTGACAGAAAGAGTCATCTATATGTGATGAGATCATTCACAGATGCACGATTGCAAAAATAGAAACGTTTAATTAATTAATCTAGAAGGATGGAAACGAAAAATTCGTATTATTACATTGATACATCTCCAACTTGATACAAAGTTAATTATTATTTTGCAATTACACTTTTTACTTATTCGTTTGTTAGTTACATAGTTTCATAAATAATTAGCAAAGATCGAAGGAATTGCTTCTCCAGCCAGACACATCATTTTATAAAGATTTTCTCTCTTTCAATGGATGTAACATCGATGTATTAGTACACCATATGTGATTATGCTTTGAAAAGAAATAACAATAATTATATTTTGTAATACTTCATTAAAGGGAAAATTATCTTTAAAATTTACCTTAATCGAGCATCCACTTCGGTGTAAACTAGAAACCTTTGCTCCCTATGTGTTAGTAAGTATCTTCGCGTACTTAGAACTCTCTGAGAATGTAGTTCTTCCCGAATTCATGGTAGTATCTTGTGTCGTAAATGCGAATGAGCACATCATCAACTCTTAAGTAATGACGTAATAATGCAAACCAACAGTCTCCCATGACTCTAAATCTCATTTCGCTCGTTGTGTACCCAGAATCACCTTGAGGATTGAAAACAAAGTGGAATTAGGAATTTGATATTTTTCGCTGAATTTGTGCTCTTTTTTTTAAAATAAATATTATTTTACCTAGTTCATCTTCCCAAAGTTCAGCTATGTTAGACCAAGTGATAGGGTTAGCTTCGGTGAGATTGTGGACAGGAATTTCTTCAGTTGTGCGTTCAGCATAAGGAAATTATGCTGGAAGAGAGAGCTCTGCGAATGATTAAGGTTCTGAGAGCAAATCGCCTAGATAGTTGTGATTCTTCTGGGGTTCTGCGAAGATTGAAAGTTATTTAACTGTGCCTTTATAAGGTGTGCTGAAAAAGACATCGGAAATGAGCTAAATGATCTTGATTTTAGTTGTGGGATCTTCAGGCTTTTTGTTTTTCCAATGTTCAGCATATTTAACTTTTACCTCAGTTGGTTCATAAGTCACATTGTTAACTGTTGAATACCTTTGTATGTTCTTATTGAGATCTAAAAAAGCATTCTTTCTTGCTTTGAAGTTCGTCAATAATAGACTATCCTTTGGAGTGAATTCTAAGCAGAAATCAGCTTCAGGAAAGGACAATCTACCGAAATTTTCATGAAAAACAACATCAGGAATAGCATTCAAAGCCAAGGAATCTTGCAACGTATCTAATTCACTCGATGGCATAATGCCACTTTTTTGGAATTCAAATTTCCATCCATTCTAAGAATATTCCTCTTTTTGAGCTTTCGGGAATTTCTCCTTGATCTCTGCCAGATTTGATGTGTATGGCTTCATAGTCTTTATCCTTTCTGTGTTTGTTCGAGATGAAAACCCTTCTAATTATGTAATATCTATTTTTTTACCCCAAAACCCAATGTCTATGAAATCAATTAAGTAGTTTTATCTATTTTCTAGATTCGAAATAGCTAATTTCTTGGGAATGAATAATCAAAAGCACCAATCAAAAATATGACTAATTTACAATTCAAAAATAATTTCTAAGTTCCTCCTTCTGTTTGAAGAATTAAATGAGTTTTAATAGTTGAAAAAGGAATTATTATGCAGAATAATCTCAATTATTTAGTTGTTTTTCTATTCTATGTGTGTGTTAATGAGAGTTCCATTTGGAGTTAAAATCGCACCTTTAATATTGATAGCAAGAAGGATAACAAAATTTGGAGAATCAAAAAACCATAGAAATGTGAGAAATTCAGAGAGAGTCAACAAAAAGAATGCACTTAAATACAATGTTTCCTTTTGAATTTAGCATACTTTAAATTAGCTAAATCAAATAATAATAAAGATTTAATAGTTATCTTAATGATAATAGTAAATTTGGATTACCAAAAAAATGAAATTACCTGAGAACTAACTAATCAACAAGGAAAGTTTTGAAAATAATTGAATCATGACATCTTAAGGGAAGATTTAAAAAAATGAATGGGCAAATCAACATTCTAGAAAGAAAACTTGAAGGAGATCTAAGACAAAAAGTGAAGGGGGGAGTAGACTTGCTAGGGTTGTCTTGTTGCAGGCCGTTAAAGAGAAAGAAGAAACCAAGCAATAAATTAAATTTTAGAAAAAGAAACAGGAGATATTTAATAAGCAAACACAATAAACAAAAAGAAACTCAAATTAAAACAGCAATCTCTGGAAAAAGAAAGAATTTAGAGATAAATACACTCAACTATTGCCGGTGAAGAAGGAGATAACAAGATTGTAGCAGGTGCTCTTGTATTGATTACTGCTGAAAGCAAATGGGTAAGTAGTAGCATTTTAAAGAAGAAGAGGAGGAGCAAGAAGCTTAAGGCATGTTCAAGATCGATGCAGCAGAGTTAACATCATTGTTTGAGATCGACAGCATTAGAGATTAAGTGTCCGCTAACAAAATGCGTGTTCTAGGTGGGCCATAGGGTTTATTAGATGCACTGCACACAAGCATAAAAAACGGAATCAATCAGATTGAGTCTGAAATCGATGCAAGAAAAGAATAGTACGGTGACAACAGTCCACATGTGAAGTAACCTAAGACGTTGCTTGAAATGATCATCGATTGCTTTGAAGACTTAATGTTGTAGATTCTGTGCTTAGCTTCACTTGTCTCTACGGTCATTGGTAAGGAGATCAAGATTGGGATTTTTGATGCTGTTCAGCTGGCTGAAATTGTGAGAATTACAAATGCAATTTCTAGACTGAAAAAAGATAAAATAAAAGATAATTTTTAAGAATTCTTAAAGAATCCATTCCTGTATGTGATGTATTGATTATTGACTGTTAAATCTAGGTGTAATGGAAGATGGATGGGCAAAAGGTTGGATGGAAGGAGCGACAATTCTGATTGCAGTGGTGATCATTGTGAGTATCTCAGCAGGGAATAACTACGTGAAGGAACAACAATTCTTGAAATTAAACGCGAAGAGAGAGGAAATGAGTGTGCAAGTCACAAGGAATGGACAAGTAAGTTGAAATTTGAGTTTGGAAAAATGAAAAGGGAATGCAAGAAAGTTAGGGGGGGGGGGGGGGAGGGAATATCCAGCGATTTGATGAATGAAATAGTTGAATTCTAATGGAGTTATCAACTTTGATTTTTCCAGCCATTTTAATTGATTTTGATTGATTGTTGAATGATTTTTATTGGAAAATAAAAATAGGTGAAGCATATTGACTCGAAACAGTTACTGGTCGGGGACATTCTGCACATCCAAATTGGTGATGTGATGCCTGTTGACGGTATCCTCATGGAAGGCAGTGAAATTCAAATGGACGAATCCAGTGTCACAGGGGAAAGTGATCACATCAACAAAATACCAGCACTGCATGGCGAAGTTCAATCTACATCTTCTTTCATGATTTCGGGGTCTAAAGTCATGGATGGGAGTGGACTCATGTTAATCTGTGCAGTTGGACCAAACACTCAACTTGGGAAGCTTAGAGAAAAACTCCAAGATGAACGACCTCCTACGCCTTTACAGTAGAAACTTGAAACGGTAGCTGAAGATATTGGAAAAATCGGCACAGTTGCAGCAGCATTGACTATGGTTGCGTTGCTAATCCATTTAATTGTCGATATCGTTCTCGGTGAAGCTTGCTTCTTGTGCTTAGAGAGCTTGCAAGCTGTGGTGAATAGTTTCTTGATAGCAATTACTATCATCGTTGTAGCTGTCCCAGAAGGTCTGCCACTTGCTGTGACGATTGCTTTAGCGTTTTCAGTGAACAAAATGAAAGACGAAAACAATCTCGTGAAGGAATTATCTTCTTGTGAAATCATGGGAGGTGCTACGAATATTTGCTCAGATAAAACAGGCACGCTAACATAGAACATCATGCACGTGACGAATGTGTATCTCGAGAATAGACTCTACAGACGAGAATAAATCAGAAGAGATCAAGTTTCATAGAATTTAGCTACACTGCTTGCAGAGTGCATTTGCATAAATTCATCAGCTTATCCAGAGAAAGACGTCCTCACGAATAAATGGACACAAATAGGGAATAAAACGGAATGCGCATTGATCGAATTAGCGGATTAACTTGGGTTTGGATTTTAGAATTTCCGGCCATCTGAGAATATCGTGAGGGTTCTACCTTTCAGCAGTACAAGGAAGAAAATGACTACAGTGTATCATTACAGTCCGAATTGCTACAGAGTCTACGTGAAGGGAGCTAGTGAGACTATCCTTGAGCGATGTACGTTTATTAAATTGCGATCAGAGAACATGCCATGTGACTACAATTAAAAGGAAAAAATAAAAGTATAAGTTATTAAGAAATACGCTGATACTGCTTTAAGAACACTAGCTCTAGCTTATAAAGATATTGAAATCTAACCGGGAATGGACCCTTTACAAATCAATGAAAACTACCTGGAGACTAATTTGACTTTGATCGCTATTGCAGGAATCAAAGATCCTCTGCGTCCTGAGATTCCAAGAGCTATCAAAAGCTGTAAGCAAGCTTTTATTAAAGTGAGGATGGTTACAGGTGATAATGTCAATACTGCTGTGGCTATTGCGAAAGACTGTGGGATCTTAGGACCTGATGCGAAGATTACATAGAGTAAATACAAGAAAAAATATATTTTTTGTGATATTTTTTATCTAATTTTTATTATTTTTCTCCTCCCAAGATGGCTATGACATTATGGAAGGAAAGCGCTTTCGTGAGCTAGTAGGTGGTGTAGCTTACGAGAACCCTTACGCTTAGGACATTGCTGATCGTGGTCAAGCTAAAATAGTGAATTTCGAAGTTTTCAAAGCAATCGCTGATGATCTCAAGGTACTTGCTCGTTCTACACCTGATGACAAGTATATTTTAGTAACTGGGTTAATCTAAATGGGTGAGGTCGTGGCTGTCACAGGAGATGGCACAAATGATGCTCCCGCTTTGAAAAAAGCTGATGTTGGATTTGCCATGGGCATAGCTGGCACGGAAGTAGCAAAAGAAGCAGCTGATATCATATTGTTGGACGATAATTTTGCAAGTATCGTCACAGCGTGCAAATGGGGCAGGAACATCTACGATTCAATTAGAAAGTTCATACAGTTCTAGCTGACTGTCAATGCAGTTGCTTTGTTTATGTGCTTCACTGGCGCTGTGATCCTCAAAGAATCACCACTCAACTCGATTTAAATGCTTTGGTACAAAATACATTCTCCGTTTAAAAATCAACTTTTTGGAGAAGGAAAGTGATAATTTATTGTTTTTGTTAAGGGTGAATTTAATCATGGACACGTTTGCTTCCTTGGCATTGTCGACTGAACCACCCAATGAGCTGCTACTCCTCAGAAAACCTTATGGCAGAAATGACTCCATTATCACACCAAATATGTAATTACAAGATCATTAAATCTATTGATTAGGCACTTTTCTTTTAATTTACAATATTTTTTATCTTATTCTTTTCTTCTTCTTAGGTGGCGTAACATAGCTGGTTAGAGTGTCTATTAAATCACCATTCTCTCCTTGATCCTATTTAAGTTCCCTGATTGGCTTGGTATTGAGTCAACGATCGGGATGAAGCATTTCTCTGAATAAAAAGCAGTCCATTTCACGATTTTCTTCTAAGCCTTCGTGCTGATGCAAGTGTTCAATGAATTCAACGCTAGAAAACTCGAACGACAGTAGATTAATATCTTCGAAGGGTTATTCAATAACTGGCTCTTCTGGTTAGTTATCTTAGTCACATATATTGTTTAGTTCTTCATTGTCACCTTCGGAGGAGAGTATGTCGGGGTAGGGAACTTGACGATAGAATAGCATCTGCTGTGCACTGTGATAGGTTCAGGAGGGTTGATAGTAGGAGTGATCATTAAAATACTCCCAAATGGTCTTTTCAACCATATTTCGCTGTTCAGGGAAGAACCCATGGAATACACTAAAATGGATCACTCTTTCACAAGTATTGTTAGAAAAAGATCATCGATTCGATATAACTACTCAGGATTGGAAGGTGGTGGACCATAATCTCCTGGAAACGCAGCTTAAGTTGGATAAGGACCGTCAGTGTATCAAGCACCTCAAGTTGTTTAAGCTGCTCCTCCACAATAATCCAAGAAAAATGCTATGAGAAATGCTTGATTTCTTCTTCTAAAATGAAAACCCAGAATTTAACTCATTCTACAGACACTTAGCAGAGAAAATAGATACATCTTGAATACACTCTTATTGATTTCTTAAGTGAAGTCAATTCTCAAATTGTAAAACATTGATAAATCGATTTCTTTTATGTTCATGTGCTGTGGATATAAATACAAGAATTTTGTTCAGATTAACTTCAAATTCCCTTAATCTTTGATTTTTTTTCTAATTTCTATGCCAAATTTACCTTATACATTAACTTTTCCCATTAATTCTTTAGATATTTCCCTATCTATCAAACAATCTAAAATACTAAATAAAAATAAACTCTCTTTTTTTTTGAAATCCCCTTGATCTTAACACCAAATAAAATCGTTTATTACTGCATGAATCTTATTGGAAATAATACAACGCCTGAAAAAGAGAGAGAGAGAGATCTTTTTCGAATTAGAGTTTCAAAGTGTGATTAATTCTAAGATAATTTGCGAAAAAAGAAGTGTGCATTGATAAAACATAACATAAAGTGAAAAAACCAAAGCGAATCTCATAATCGAGAGCTTAAGATTAATAAAATATGCTCCCTCTGAGCCAGCCAAGAGTTGCCAGTGCTTCTGGCCATCGCTAACTTAAGATAAGTTCTGTGAATAAGTTGAAAACAAAGTTTGCTGGACCAAAAGAGGTAAAAACCAACATTTTTATACATACACATTAACCAAAAAAAGATGATTGAAGTATTCGTATGAAAGGCGATTGGTTGATATATTTTAATAAATTGACCTAGAATCATCAAGAGGACAAGCCAGAATGGAATGAACGCTTCATTCTTGAAAAAATTCCAGATTTCAATCTTCAAAAAAAAGAATGTAAAATACAGCCAAAACTCAAAATAATTTAAGAGTTTCTTCTCAATAAGCATACAAATTTATCATTGTTGCATTATAAAGTTAGGAAACTACAAACGAGGCCACCAACTGGAAGAGCCATTCATTCTTCAAGAGGAATTCAAAGAAATGCATACGCTACTTTGCCAACAGCTTAGTATCTCGAAGAAAGCAACAAAGCCAGTCAATATCATGAAAACAAGGCGCATTCTGATTTCAAGATTTCTAATAGGCCTATTTCTCATTATAAACAAAGTAAAAAGACTAACAGAATAACATCTCTCTTGATGCAAATTTTCATTTATTGTTTTAGAGAAAGAAGCAGAGGACAGCAAGTATTCTAGGAACCCTTTAGTGTCACATTACATCAACATGCAAGAAAAACCAATTATTGTAAATTTAGATGAAAACCCAGCTATTCTCGATGGATATCTCGAACAAGTCTAAAAAGACATCAACGCAGAATGGCAGCAATAAGCTATTCCACATTTCCATAGGAAGAACTTCGCCCTAGCTATGAAAGGACTCAAAAAGATTGACATTGTCAGTGCTGTCTTCAAGGAACTGAAACTTCTTCAGAAGCAAAGAGCGCAAATTCAAGTCGGCAAGCATAAAAAGAGATCCAAAACTCATAAATTTTCAACTGATTTGTTCCTTTTTTCTTTTAGATCTGCTTGAAGGTTGTCTTAGGCAGAGAAAAGTGTCTTGATGTGGTTAAAGAAACCGTTGAACACTTGAAGAACTTTGTAATAGGCAGTGATGAGATGCGAGATTGTGTAGAACAATTAAGTGAGACTGTGAAGGATTTAAGAATCCTGTCTCTGGAAGTTGTCGAGCAGGTGCTAAGATGGAGGGAGAGTCTAATGGCATTTCACTTCCAGAAGCAAGGTTTAGACAGTGGAGTTTAGTAGCTACCGTTTTATTTGAATGGACGAAACTATTTACTCAAAATGAGAGACGATTTGAAGTTTCTCAGTGAAACTTAGCTGCGATATCACATGAACCTATCACCAAGTACTGTCTCTGATCCGTTTCTGCTTACCATGCAAAAACAGCAAGTTATTAAGGATCCACTTTACGTCGATGCTGTGTAGATCACTCATGATTGTACATAGTTGATTTAAAGAATCAGAGCGTCTGAGCTTATAATCTTTGAAGAATCGATACAAAGAAGAGCAAAGGAGTAATTTGGCGATTACGTAGTTAAACCATTTAAACTGCAAGAAGCTTAAGTCAAAGAATTCCTTGCAAGCTACTTGGATTCAGTTTCACAGTAACAACGCAATATTGCAAAATAGATGTTTTTATCTTTTGAGATAAATCATTCATTTTGTACATAATATCATTCTTAACATTTTTCATTTATTTATCTTTGAATCTTCCCTTTTTAGTGACTTGAAGAGCTCCTTCCATGAGCTGGAGAGCTTGCTGAGTTTAACTGAAACTGACCAAGAAGTGAACTTCTTGAAAATTGAATCCTCTGGTTCCTCTAATGAACCTTTTCAGGGATTAGCTATCGTGAGCGTAGATGGAACTCACTATTCAGGAAGAAGAACTAATATTCTCCATGTGAGTTGCAGGGAGAAATCGTTTTACAACAGCATATTGAATACATTGGTAGATTTTTTATGGAAAAACGATACCAGCGATGAGTTACGAGTTTGTCTATTCTACAATGAACAACATGGGAAACTCGCTTTGGATGCATATGTCAAGAACATCTTCGGGAGCATCGGGTTCAAGTGGAAATAACTCATTAACGATCCAAGAACAGGAAAAAGGTCGACAATATTTGGACTCAAACGACCAGCAGCTATCCCTCCACCAGTGTAACAGCAAGGGGCTCAATTTGAACCGATTATGCTCTCTGGGTTGGTGGTGTTAAGTGAAAAAGATAGTGCCTAAGGACACCGACATCAGCAAGCATAACAGGTTGAATAAGGATAAAGCTATTATGAAGCTGCTTTATTGACATCGATGGCGGTGAAGAAGCTGAAGAATTAAGCCACTAAAAATGCTATTCTTGCACTGAAACCACCTCTAGATAGCTTAAAAGAGCAAGTAAGAGATAATAATGAATTTTTAAAAGGAAATTAGCTGAGTTTGTAGTTTGTTTTTTTTGCTTTTTCAATTCAAAAAACTTGTTTCTTTTACAATAGGATTTGTCTGTGCGAGGTGGCATAGCTGAGTTGCTTTTTGACAACGTGAATTTGAATGATTTCGCAATGAAAGTGTTCCCAGATGCTACTTTTAACTTAGCCAGCACTGAGGTATAATTATCATTCATTTGATTATCATCAATATTCTATTCTTTCTTGTTAACTTCTAACAGGGTTAGACAGCTGGTTGCTTAGTGAAAAGCATTTACAGATGGCAATAATTTACATGCTGTTAATTTGAAGGCAAGTCTTATATTAGAATCAAAAAAGGTAAATCAGATATGGCTAATCCTATCATGAAATACTTCTCATCAGGGAATGCTCAAACATAATAGTAATAGTAATAATAGCAATAGCCATAGGAATAACCATTGCCACAATCGCCCTTAAAAAGCAATAGAGATAACAACAATAATCCGTAAATACCTCAGTAGGAGTAATAATAATAATAATAATCTTAAGCTGCTGTTACTCCCTTACCTCCTTAACAACAATAACAGCAACAATCTAACTAAGCTTCATCACCTTCCTCTGCAAGTATGCTTATGATCCCAACTGACGACGATACCGCAAACATCTTTATTATGAGTGCAACTCCTGAATAATTATCCCAACTTTCCTCTAAAACTCCCAACACCCTCTTAAACATTGTGAGTGGGATTCTAAGCTCCTGCGATAAGAGTGAAGAAGTGCTACAAGATCTGTGGATACCTTCATGCAGTTTTAGTTAAAGACAGCATCACATTCCCGAACAATAGATCTAATCTTGCAAATTCGTAAATATGATATTTAGAGTTGATAAAGTTGTTATTTTGGCATGATTCTCATTGGGTGTTGATTTTTCTTGCAGGCAAGCAACTAGATGCACTTCTCAATCGAATATAAGCCTTAGATCGATGGTGGAATCATACCATCTGAGCCAACTCCGGAGAATGCGATCATTTTTAGACCTCCGTTTTTCATTGGTAATATAATTGCAGATTGAAATAAACTTAATATTCTTCTTTTTTATGTTAGGACTAATCTAGACAGATCTCAGCGAGAAAGTAGATATCCCTGTGTTCACATGTCTTGTGCAAGAGTGATGAAAATAGATTGGAAAATATATAAAATATATTTCTTAACAAAAATATTTTTAAAATCACAAAAACAGATTTATTTATGCTGTGATTGGGAAATTTGATTTATTTAGTAGTGTCTTTACCAAGGGATATTTTGGTTTCCAAAGACAATTTTGGAGGGAGAACATCATAAGTATTGTTGTTAAGATTAGTATTTCTGCTTAGTGCTGCAATCAGGGAGTTTAATTATTGTTTACTGCTGGCTGTGTGTTTGCTTGACAGAAAATAATAAATAACTTCCAAAAATAAGTTTTACTAAGATTTATTATTCCTTTCTTACTGTCAATCCAACTAACAACTAGCTCTCATTGCATCATTAAATTATCTCTCTCTCTCTCACACAGTTAGAAGTATTACAAATGGGAGGTGGCATAACAAAGACCAAGCGAGTAATTACCCTCATCCTTGTTGGGCTTGATAACTCAGGCAAAACAACATTCATTAAATCACTAAAAACCCACAATACATCCTAATCATCCACATTAGCCTCTCTCTCCCTCTAAGAAACAGCTCCAACAGTTGGCTACAATCAAGAGAAATTCACACGTGGTGATTTCACATACAATGTGTTTGACATGAGTGGATAGAGTAAATATCGAGAAATGTGGAACACCTACTGCAAAGAAGTTGAAGGTATTGTATTTGTCTTAGATTCCTCAGATCCACTACGTCTCCAGGTAGCTGCAAATGAACTAGCTGTTCTATTAGAAATCGAAGCTATCCATAATCGACCAGTGCCAATTCTCTTCTTAGCGAACAAATCTGATTTACCTGGAGCAATGACCCCGGAATCTATCGAAAGTACCTTGCATCTAGAGGAATTGTCGTCAGAGAGAAAATGGGTTGTAGTGTCTACAAACGCTCTGAAAGGGACAAACGTTGACACTGCGTTTAGTTGGTTGAGCATGCAGGTTATTAAGGCATTCCCAGCACGGTAATGAAGTTGCAAAAGTAGTTACTTTAAAGTTTAAAGCTTGGGAATATGATAATACTAGGAAGAGGAGGAGTAGATTTATTTACCATCAAAGGAAAATCAATCATACCTACAATCCAGAAGGATTTTTCAAAGTTTAACAACAAGCAAAGGGTAGGCTAAAGGGAGAACACTCAAAAAAGAAGAAGGACAACAACAACAATAAAACTTTCTGAACACAATTTCTCCTTTTTTTCTTCATAGATATCTCTTGTTCTACATTATCTTTTTAAAAAGTCTCCCATTTTATGTACTACATATGTTAATTCTTTCATTTATTTCCTTTATTTCAAATAAGTTTTCCTTAACAATTCATCTCCTTAACTGTTGCAATTAGCAAGATATTATCTGCATAACATGAAAGGTTATTTGATAGATATTATTTATTAAGGAGTGAAAGTCATCTTTCCATCATTTGTTGTTTAGAACCCATTCAAAGACTGAAATATAAATGAATAAACACGTAAATAGGGACTGGCTGAGTGAACGATTAACTTAATTCATGTATTTTTGTGCTTTTATGTCATATTTTCACATTTTTTCCTGTGTATTTCCTTCTTCAAACTTTACTATTTCTTTATTCTTTCATCGCATATTCATGTTCTGTTATTTCGGACTACTTTAAGGCTTGGCGTTTGTGTAGAATGCAGCTGATTTGGGGTTAGCTGCAATATGCTGATTCAGCAACTGCTTGAACTACAGCAACTAGAAGCTATCTACATCTACTAAATTCAGCACACGCTTCAGGACAAATTTGCCAAATGGATCACTGAATAGCACGCTCATATTCTCCATGATCTTCTAAATAAATCGACTGCGATTCTGCAATAAACATATGAAAGAAAGAACAAAATATTTTTGTTAGAATTCATTTGATTTCTCTTTTAAAAATGTGCTGACTTTTTTGGAGTATTGCAAAGCTGCTTCGACGATATTCGAGGAGACTTGATTCTAAGCTAATTAGATCATGTTTTCATAGACGAACTCACTGATGAAGGCTGTTTCCTCAGGGGAATAGATCTATGCAATTGTGAGATAAATATCATATTTTAAGGAATCCATATTGTTTTTTTATTGAAAAATACAAGAAAATAAACTCATATTCTCTGTTAATTCAATTTACTTTGACAGCTTCTTGGAGAGCATAGTTCCCATATTTATCTGCAACAATTTATCTGATATCTTGTTTCAGCAATGCTAATAAACTTGACTTATACGCAGGCACATCAACGCATCTTGCCATCAAAGATTTTATCTTGTCAAATGAAGCAAAAATAAAAAGATAATTTTTTCATAATAAATCTGGTTATTTTGCTTTTTTTTTTACAATGCAGACACCTTGCTTGTTCTTCACGACTTCTCGGAAGTTCTTGATAGCTGCATCGAAGATACTAAGAATGTTATTAAATGCGAAATTCTGCACAATTTTGTTGATCACATGGGTACCATACTGGTTCTGTTTTAGAATAGTAAGATAAATTAAGAATGGAAAATATCATAATTGGAATTTAACCAGATGTGATTTGTAAATAAGATGGTTACTAATGCCATAGGGATAATCTCATGGAAGACACTTTGTATAATCAATATCTGTTCTTGCTCATTTTCAGATTTGATCGACTCCACTAAGGATTAAATTGCATGTGTGCCTTATGGATCTTAGGCGATCTCTGCAAAGGAATCCTTGATTTCTTGGAGAATTTAGTATTTCTATTGCATGGTGGAGACGATCACCAGTGTCTTGGAGAAGTAGTTCCCGTAGTGATGCTTCATGAGTTCGACTAGCTTTGGTTTGACTTCATCGATGACTGCTTAGATTTCAGATGTTTCACCGAGATCACTGGATTTTTTTATGAGGGCTTGCACTGCCATAGACCAGTCTTTGTTTTTCATCACGCGAGTGACGATTTGTCCTTTAATTGAGCTGTAGGTTAGTTGCTCGTGGGGAGGAGTTGTGCAACCTCCAGAGGGACTGATATCACGTAATGGACTGAATGACGGAGGAGAGGGGCCTGAGGAGAAAAAAGAATAAAAATTGATTAGTTTATTTATGTATTTGCGTTACTTCCAACTGAGAGTGGTGGGGTGTATGGCTGCGTGTTGAGGTTGAGTTTGGAGAAGTTCTCTTGGATTGTCTTACGAACTTTCTCGATTCTGAGAAACAAACAAAGCATTGATTAATACTAGCTGGTGATAAATTAACCATGAATGCTGGTTAGCTATTTATTTACGCGTGATCGATGAAATCGAGTTCGATCGTGAAGAGTTAAAAGCATTTGGTGCCTGTTCCTGGAGCGAACCACTAAGGTGGGATTTAATAAGTGGTTTTATTCGCGTTGATTCTGCTTTCTATCTTATCGAGAACTATCCCACAGATCTTCAACTCACCAACACCCTCCTTGCGCTAATACAATAAATCAATAAATGGATTAGAAGCTATTGATTTAAGCTATTTACCCCTCTGAGTTCTAGTTCCGTACCGCTTTCAAACTGACCTAAGTTCACCACCATGTCGATTTAGAAATTCTTCTTCTGTTTTGTGTTTCAAAAAATAATATCACGAGAGAGAAAATATTAAATTCATAAATCCATTGGTGTTGGAGTCGACCATATGGTAATATATTCATACATCCTCCAGGTTGATAACAGTAGCTCTGATGCTGAAGATCGGAAGTGGTACAATGTACTGCAGCGGTTAATAGAGTTAATTCCCATTCAAATTCAGCCTAACATGATCACTATTCATCTTCATAAACACAAAGAAGATCATTAAATCATCAATATAACATTCCCCTTACTGAATACGGACTCTGAAAAAGATCTGATATTTGTTGTATCGAATATAACACCGCTGAAGATGCTGGATGCTAGATTTCCGCTATGACTAAATGAGAACTATGTAATTTCGGTCTACCTAATTGCATTGCCATAGCATTCGCTGCTAGTCTTCCTTCGTTGCTTTGCTAAGAGAACGTATACATCGTGCTGACAAGATCAAACTCGATCTTTAGTCTCACAGTGCCTTCCTCGCAGATGTTATGCACAGGGAACTTCTTTTCCTTAAGCCGAGCACATTCCACGACCTTGTAAGGAGGTTCAGTGACCACTTAGGGAATTCACATACAAATAGGTGAGTTTATGAAAGAAAAGTGAATGATTCTGGATACATTTAAGACAGTAAGGACATATCTGAAGTGCCATGGACTGGAGAGTTTGACTACAGCTCTGAACCTGTGGGAGATCTTGCTTATCATCGTCTTCATCAACTGTAGCAGATAATAATGCAAGAATCGTTCAATACACCACCACCACCACTATGCTTAGAATCCTCTTACATCCTGAGAGCATGAAGTCATTCTGATTAAAAATGGAATTTTGATTGATTCCAGGTGGTGACATCTGATTGCCTTTTGGAGCAAAGATTCGTTGAACATCAACGGGAACATTCTGCTTGAACTCCTCAGGCATGAATAGCCCATTGCCAAATGCGTCATTGCTGTTGCTCGTATTGTAGTGCTATTATTATTATCCTTGCATGCCACCTATTCAATAAACCCATAGCAGTATTTAAAGATACATCATTAGATAACTACATGCATGTTTGAAGATTATTGGAAGTATTGCTTCTTAGGTTGTCTCTTTCTCTGTGTGCTTTTTTCATTTATTTTTACCTTTTAGTGATTTACTGGAGAAAAAAAGCAAAATATGTAAGAAATTGTGAGAGAGAGAATGTTGGAAGTAATCTTCTGGATATACTCCTCAATGAAGTACTGTAGGCAAATAATACAATAAGCAGCAATTAATCCATTGGATTTAGCAGATTGAAAAATAATGAAATGAATTTTGGAATCTTTCTTAATAAAAGATGGAATCACTTGTGCGTACTTGGCATTGTTGTTGGTATTCATGCTGTGTTGGCTGCAAAACTTAATGGGGCACTCTCTCTTAACAGAGCTTAATGATGATCTGCTTGAGGAGACTGAAGAAGTTTATCTTGGGTATGACTGTGTGCGCTGTGTCCTTGTGCCTACTTATTGTTGATCACTTCCTTGCTCTTTCTCTCGAATCTTAATAATTTAGAGTTGAAAAAACACAAGAATTGTAATGCATCTATCACTTCTTTCTTTCTCTGTGTTTGGTTTGATTAATTAATTAAACCATCCAGCGGAGTTGGCTGCAATCCTTCCATTAAAAGAATCATTTCTCTGCTATTACATACTCTCTCATTCTATCTTAGTAATTACACATTCTCATGATCTTCTCAAGAGATTAGTTCTCTGTTAAAACTTTGTTGGTTCGTTAGATTTGTAATGGCTTTTTTAGAATATGCAAATATTAAATATTTTCAGCTAACTCCGATCTAAATAGTAGAAATATCATTTTCAACATTATTGCAAGATAATATCACTGTTCTCTCCAAGATTTCAGGTTATTGTCCATGTTTTAAGAACAAGGATATTTACAATAATGTCTATGATATGTTAAGCTCATACAAACCTATTGCTTTTGATCATTTGCTTGGCTGCTTTTCTTTGAAAGATCTGGCAATTGGAAGAGTGATTAGACATAAAAATGACTGGGGTGCTGTGTTTCTATGCGACAGGCGATTCAAAATGGAAAGTGTGAAAAGTGAAATCAGTGATTGGGTAAAAGTTGGAAATGGACTCAAGGAATTTCCTAATTTCCCCACAGCTTTAATTGAAACCAAGAATTTCTTTGAATCTAAACCAAAATCAAGTGTGTTTGGGAATTAAAAGAAGAAAATGCTCCTTTCTTCAACTTCTGCTTCAGCTAATTCAATCACAGATAACTTTTATAAGAATTAACAATCCCGTAATTTTGAAGACAGTTCAGAATAAGCTGGTTAAAACTAACCGAAGATGCCTCTTAAAAGACCATTTACTATTCCTTCATCGGACAACCACAAACGACAGAGTAATAGTAATAACAGCAGCAATAACTACAGCACATTTGAGAAGATATCTCTGAATGGTTAAAAACAAATGAAAATGACAGATTTCAAAACAACAAAAGTACCATTTAAATCTAATGATTTCCAATATGGAATGTAATAATAGCCAAGTTCAAACTACAATTAAGATAATAGTTATTCTTCGAGATTGAATTCATCATCAACTTTCGGTGAGAAACCAAATGGCTAAAATACTTGTGGAGCATTTCATAAATAGTACATGCAGAGTGAAGAATAAGCTGGAAATATATCAACTGAGACACAACAACAAGAAGAATCTAAACGAGAATAATGGTAACCAAAAAAGAATTCTCTTGCAAATCTTAGGAAGGTCTAATCTAAAAATATCCAAGATCTCATTATGAAACAAAGCCTATTGAGGAGAGAAGAAGAAGAATAATAATAATTAGCTTCATAAGATAGAATATTCCTTAAAAGTAAAGCACCTAATGGTTTAGACTAATATACTTAAAATGGGTATTAAAGCAAGAATAATTCGTTTAATAATGAATAACAGAATGAATCATTCTAAAATAATATTGTAAACTCATCTAGATTGCAGGAAAATGAAGATGAAAATAATTCGTTTGGGAATTAGACATATCCATAACAACAATTTAATAGAAACTAATAATTCAATCACAACACCCAACAAGAACAATAAGGTTAGTTTGGATTCAGTGATGCTCAATAAAGAAGGTTTGGACATTCTCCACATAATTCAGTTCATAAAACTCCTTATGGTTCAAATTATAACTCCGAAGAAAATCGATAAAATGGCAATACATTTTAAGATCAAAATTAAACTCAAGGTAATTTTAACTCTTTTGGAAATAACAATAGACAACCTTAGCTTGGAAGATCGGATTATTTTGCACCTAAACCAAGAGTTAAGCTGTAAGTAGGTCACAATGTCATGCATGCTCCAAGATCATCGTATCGAATTCCAAATCAAGGAAATAATAACGATAATACTGGGTAAGTTATTCAATAGTATTAAGGTAACTTCAGAGATTAATCCTAGCAAGAGTAGTACTACTAACAATAACAAAATCTCTAATAATATCAGTAGTAAGTACAATAACAATAATACTACCCTTAGCAGCAATACTAGCAATAAGAATAATTTGCAGATAATAATTATGGAAGTCAACAACAGTCATACTAAGGATAATCTTATTCTCCAAACAAACCATTTGTTCCATATGCAGCTAAAACATTAGGAATACAGAAGTAAACCCCTTCTTAATATGCACTGCAAAGAGCATAGTTTTCTTCTACCGAACAAACTCCATAGAAACCAAAAATGAATGAACCATGCCATATTTGTAAGGGTATTCCATCAGATAGAGTTATTAATAAGAACTGTAATCATGTTGGTTGCTTGAGTTGTTTCATGAAGTACAAGTCTTGCTCTTGTGGTGAGAAATGCACGAGAAAAGATCTTGAAGCAGCTTGAGAAGAAAAGATATCTTTTAAAAAATGTTTCCAAACTAAATTTGAGCAAATATAATAACTTATTGATTTTGTAAACCGTAAGGAATATTCGTTCTATCATTTGTATGCATCTACATACTTCAGTAAAGCAATACACTTTATGTTCTCATCCTTTAAAGTTTTTCTCAAAATTCTTTAACACAGCTTGAACTTTTTCTAGCGCTAAGGAATCAATCGACCCATTTGTTTCTTCGTCGGCTGAATCGGTACCTTTTTTGGAGCCTGAGACGGACTCCTTTTTCTTCGATCCCTTGAAGATTCCTTTGATTTCTAATTCTTGAACAAGCTTCCTCATCGTCTCGACATACTTATGGAAGCTAACTCTGAAGAGTCTTTTTTGATTTTTTTCAAAGAAAAGGTTTAAAATGAGGGGGGTTTAGCAGCAAATAAAACAGAAACATTTCAAAAATATAACTATTAATATATTCCAATTACTCTTGATTGATAGTCACTTTAAACTAAGGCTTCTTTGGCGCATTTGGAAGTCTATCTGCAATAATTGATTTGAGTTCGATAAATGGTAAGTGATCGCTTTCAAATTTCCTGACAAATTTAAGACAAAAATAAGATAATTTCATCTAAAGTAATCCCTAAGAATAAGAAATCAACATCCATTCATTTGTTTTTTTTACTATTTTTTAAGCACTCTCTGCATGTTTTCTCTCTTGTGAATGGCTTTTAATGTCTCTGATGGAGTCTGCAACATGATCCTATGGAAAGTAAAAGTTTGGTAAAAAAAAAGTAAACAATAATAAAAAGTTAAAAAAAATCTTCTAATTGACTCTGCTCTTTCCAGATTGATGAGATGCTTATTCGCTTCTATGAACTCTTTACGCTTTTAGTGATATTCTTAGAGTTACTTTTGATATTTTAATCTAGTCGAATTACGAATACTCTCTATGATCTTCTTTTTTACACTAGTCTCTGTTAATCTAGCTACTTCTAGTGCAGTCTAGTTATCTCCTTTCAGAGAATCAATTCGAATCGTGTAGTTCGATGGCAATAACAAATCAAAGTAGTTCGACGAAAACGGAAGTAATGTATTTAAATATGAAAAATCCTATTTCTAAAACCCAAGACGACGTTTCTTTTAAGGTATTTTATGTTCTTATTCCCTAGAGTCAATACTACTTTTTCTACTACTGCTACTACTTGAAGAACTGCTACTGCCACTGCTATTATTGCTATTCTACTCATTCACGTCAATTTATGAATTCCGTTGACTCTTTTTTGATGATTATTTGAGAATCGGCTTGAGTGGATTTGGCTATTTACCTTATTCACCTCCTTCTTTGAAAAGTACACGATTTGCCTTTGATGGAGCGTCTAGATTCTTAAGTTTTTCCTCTTCATCCATTTATATTTTTGCTTCGTCTTTTCGCTATCCCTTGAATTTGAGTTATTCTAGAATTCCACCAAACATTGTGTTCATTTATGCTTTTCGCTTAATAATATCTTGAATGGATTCTTAAGGGGAATCAGACACTGTGTATCCGATTTTCGACATTGTATTAGTAGATGCAATAACAAGAGCTGTGTGTCTTCTCTAAGCTGCTAGCACGTTTATTGCAGTTTCTCGCCCTTTCATGTATGTGTCAAAATCTTCAGCTTAAGAATTCACAGATTAAAAATCCATCACATTTAATGTTGGTAGCTGCTGTTTATTGCTAATATCTATAGGCATCATAACACTTTGACCTTAAGGAGCAGCTTGCAGTTAGCTTAAAGGATTCTATGAAGCTCCAAATACACTAAACAAACCTAACATCTAGACATACTTATTTTTGAAATAATCCATTTATTTCATTTCAATATTTCTGCTTGCTAGTTGCTATCTGGAAATGTGAAGAATATGCGTATCCCAGATCTAAGACAGCACTTTCCTTTGCTGATGCAAAGAACGTCTTGCCCAACGAATGAAACTCTACATAAAAATGACTTAGTTTCGTTTGATGGAAATTTTCACTCGCAATTTCTTTTTAAGCCGTTCTTGGATGCAGAAAAATACAATTAGCCTAGAAGCATGACGCTTCTTCTCGTTTTGTTTCCTACTTACCCACTAAGCAATCATAACTCTTAAGACAAAGATTTATCTTGAAGATAAACGTTTAATCTTCTTTCTTGCAAGAAAGTCACGAATACGGAACTGCATCTTACGAATCTTGACTTTATCTTGAAAATCTTACTTGAGTGTCTCCAAACCTGGTTTTGTGAGAAATAAATTCGTTAATTAACTTAATTTTATGGAAATATTTAGACATCAATGCTTTAGGAACACAATTGTCCTTACCGAGTTCTGAAATTCTCTTGAGAGCGAAAGCAATCAATTCTGTATTCAAATATATCATCCAATTTTATCGAATTGAATCTGTGTTGTGCTGGAATGATTATTCCTCTGCCAAGCGCTTTTGATACTCCCTGCTTTTCATGAAGATCTCAGTACGCTTTTAGTCTCGCATGTCCTTTCTAGAACAGCAAAAGAATATGATAATTTTATTTGAAACTACTGAAGAAAAAAAAGAATCTTTTGATGTTTTTGTACTTTTGATCTTCAAGTTCTAGTTTTCTCTTTCTAGCTAACTCTGTTCGGAACTCTCTCAGAACAGATGAATTAGCTAGTTTCTCCTTTTTCTCATTAATCAATGTCTTATTCAATTCAAAGCGTCCTTTTTTAAGAAAATCACCTGGAGGCAAATTCAATGACAATTTTCCTAATGAAGAAGTTGAGTTTTAGAGTAAACTTTTGAAATTATGAGTGGATTTCTAGCTTATTGTCGTATGTAAAAATTAATTTGAGCTTGCAGTCTATGGTCTAATCGCAGCTAGATATGACTACGGCCTACTGAAAAGATAATTTTATCCAATTCCTCCTCCTGAAACCTATGAGAATTCCTCTGTTATTCCAGCTTCTTCAGTAGGAAGATTTGAACTGATCATACTGATTTCTTTACGAGCATCTTGAAACTTAAAAAGTAAAATGATTCAAGTTCTTTATGCTAAGGAGTGTTTCAAAATAACGATTTTACTTTAAGCCTTATTGATGAATCCGTTTTCATACGTGATTTCTAAAAATCATCTTCTTTTGATCTAACATTTTTGAGATATTTTTCCTACAAGTTTTCCTTTTTCTCAACGACGGCATATTCTTTGTAGATCAAATCGATTTATTCTTTGAAAATACTGCTCACAAGAACACCTTTAGGTTTTTAATCTCTGAATACTCTTGGATCATTTTATATATTTTTATTCTCCTCTACCTTTTTAGCTTCTTCATGTGCTAAGAATTCATCGTCGTCAATTTGCAATTACTAGGTAACTTCATCTAGAATTATTTCTCTTTTGTATCAGGAGAAAAACACACAAAAACAAGTTAATGATCAAAAATAAATTCGCATAAATTATTTAAAATCCTTACTTCTTGAGATCATTGATCTCACCTAGAGATTATCTCCTTGAATAGCTACTCAACAATAGCTTTCTTTGCTTGTTTATCTTAGCTACGTTTTACTTATAATCTTATGTTTCTCCTTTAGAAACACAACATAACAATTATTGTGACTATATTCTCTCTATTTTCTCTTTTCTCTTTAAAATATGTTACCTTTAGTCTATCTGATCAAAGAATTCGCCTATCGGAGTTACCTATTGATATGGAATGACTCAAATTAAGCACTTGCTTTATCTTCATCAGCTTTTCGATAAAAATAAAGTGCAGGTCTCTCAACCTTTTTCGATTCTGATTTGGGTGCATTGAACACAACCGACTTAACATGACTTAGTCTATTCTATTACTATTTATCCTATCCCAATGTAGTTGAAGAATCTACAGTTTTATGTATTTTTTTCGTGTAGAATTATTGTATTTTGTTAACTTTTTCTTTAGCATTTTCGAGAATCCCTGTGTAGAATTCCTTCATATTATAATACGCCAGCTTATTTTATTTTTCCGCTGCGACAACAATAGTGAAATTCTCACCACAAGCTACATCAATGCAATGCATACCAACGAGTTCTTCTAAGCATACGGGGTAATTGTAGTCTTTTGGGTCAATATGGCCTAAGCAATTAAATGTGCTTTGTAGAAGAAAAAATCCAATTAATTATGAAAAACTCTAACATTTTTAGTAAAAACAATTCTATTTTTCGTTTGTTACTTCCTTCCCCATGTGAAGACATAACCTTTATCGTCAATAACCGCGTTTTGATCACCAAACGTAGATATCTTTACAACATGAGTACCGATTTGAATATTCTTTTCAGCTTTCACATAGCAACTCAGCTTCTTTGGTCTTAAATAATCCTATTTATTCCACAAAATAAAGTATTTAACAAATCCTAAAGTTGTTGTTTTTTGGATGATACAATCTTAGAATCTGTGTTATGTGCTCCTTTTGTGTAGACAGTCTTCCCCCATGTGTAAATCTCTCCTTTGAAATTGATCGCACAACTGTGTTAGTAACCACAACTTGCGGAGATTATCTGCTGATCCTCTAAAGCTTTTATCTAACAAAATACAAAGTTAAAAAAGTAATATTGTTTTTAACTATTCAGCTTGTTTCTTGATTTCTCTCTCTTTTTCTCAACATTTTTTTACTTTTTAAGGATTGACAATCATATAATTATAGCCCCCTTTAACGCTAGAATGTCCTAATTTTCCATTAGACCCATCTCCCCAAGAAAATATCTAGCCTTCAGTGTCCCAAAATAGAGAATGATCTATTCCACAAGCTACTCCTTTAATTGCAATATTCTACAGTAAAAAAATAGGATTTAAGAAAACATTATTTTTTAATTTTAATGCTAATGCCTAAAAGACAAGTATCATTTACAGAGAATGGTAGTTCAATCGCATAGATTTTATCAGTGTAATCAATGTTGAATTATCCTAAACCAAGACGAGCTAACTCAACAAATCAAAATAAAAGAATAAGAAAATGCATATTTCTTTCTTCAAACTATGCATAAAACTTGTTATTACATTTTTATTCTTTTCCAAAGGAAAATAAGTGCGTTTTGTTGACTGTAACTAAAGAATACCCTGGTCCTGCTGCTACATGAGTTATCTTCATGCCACTAATGAATCCATAAAAATAGATTTGATTTTAATCTTTAAAAAGGAGCTTTCAAGATATGATTTGGAGATAATTCTTGTTAAACTAAACCGTACCTGTATTCCTCTTTTGGAATGTATTCTTCAAACTAGTTCTTTTTGATCTTTTAAGGTTCCAAAATGTGTCTAACGTTTATGAGTGATCCTTATAAAAAATAATCCATAAAAAGCCATTACAAATTAATATAAATGGGCAGGCATAATGACAGTCTTTACCTTAACATCCATATTCAGTATTGCCCCATGTGTAGAGCTTGAATGTCGCTAGAGAGTAAAGAATTTTAGAAATAGTGTTTAAATATAGAATTTCCATATTTTCAAGTAAAATGCCAAGTTTAAATTGAGTTTTAGATTTATTTATGATATTCTAAGTGAGAGTGTTATTGTTATTTTACGAGAAATAGCTAAAACATGAGTGCTACTACTGGAAACTGCAGTAAAGTATCTGTTTTATAATCTACTCATGTTAATTGGTTAACGCATTACAGCTTTTAACCTACCAATACCAAGTTATCCATCACCTCCTTCTCCGAACATCCATAGCTCATCATTCGCTATTCATTATTCAAAGCCAAAACCATCCATCAAAAACAACAGAAAATATTCAACGAAAACAATTCATTTTTTTCGGTTTAAATTAATCTCTTTTTCTACCGTCTAGAATGAAGGCAGTATTCTATGAGCAGATGACTTATTTGAAGCACAAATCTTTTTCTTGCACGAACTTAATCATCTCAATATAATCCTCGAATAGTTGCTTCTCTTCTTTCGTATCGAAGTTTATGATATCTTTCCCTAAGAAGGATATCTTCTTTATGCTGTAAATTCAATCATTTCTTGGTGTGATTCCATAGATGAATATGAGTATGTTTACATTGGAGTGAAATCACTGTAGACAGTGGGTCTGATCTGTTCCTTCCCAAAATAAAAAACTACGCTTCTTCAGCAATCTCATTTACTTCCATTTTCTTGAAATCGTTTACCTGAAGTCATCTTAGACTTTAGATTTGCAGGTTAGTTTTCTTTCTCTGTGTGTTCTCCAGACCGATTGTATTTCTGAAACGCAATCCTACTTGATGATAACTAATTTAATTCCTTGCACGCAATGAATAAATCAAAATATTAATTCTCATTATATTTTCAATTTGGGGGAGAAGCAATCATCTTGAATTATTCCCAAGATTTTAGATAATCTTAGCAAGAGAAGAAAGTTCAATGGATTGAGAAGTTATAAAAAATCCATATTAAAAGAAAATTTATTATGCTAAAAGAATTGGTGTTATCTTTGCAAAAATATTTAATTTCATAATAATATTTAGAGTAATTTTTTTGTTTGTTTTTTGACTGGTTTTGGAGAAATCATTGGTTCGAAAAGCTAAATGATTTTTTGAAAAATCAATTGCAAGATTATTGTGGAATTAGGACACTCATAATTCGATAAAATAAACTAATCTGAGCTGGATACTAATATTACAGTGATATCTTTGGCAG
>Ga0302271_10001246_pt1 | contig 24763 bp, 14 predicted proteins | sample III_Bog_N1_1_FD_198767 | JGI IMG/M metagenome (GOLD analysis project Ga0302271, IMG submission 198767) | Peat permafrost microbial communities from Stordalen Mire near Abisko, Sweden - III_Bog_N1_1 | ecosystem: Environmental > Terrestrial > Soil > Wetlands > Peat | place: Sweden: Abisko... | reverse complement strand
GAAGGATAATGGAATTCCAAAGAGATTTCAAAGTACAAATGAATAAAAATAATAAGAAAAAGATGTTTTGGACTCTGACTGGGGAAAGAAAGCAAATTATTGATACTGTCGCTTTGCAAAAGTGTTACCTTTTGAAATAAAGAAAGTCTTTTATGATATGATTAAGCACACCACTTAGATCAAAAGACATTCAAACAAAAAGATAATAAAAATGAAAGAATAATAAAACCTCTTTTCAATAAATAAATTTTCAGTGGCTGTTTTCAAAGATCCCGAAAGAGAGAAAGAAAGAATAGTGGGAATACTTCTTTTCTTAATTTTATAATCAGAGTCTATCTATCCTTCTATGTTGTCTTGTCGGATTGAAAGTTGCTTGTGTGATTTTGTTTTATTTAAAGACATGACATTTCTTTCTCCAAAACAGCAAATTGAAATCATTCACCAAGCTGCATTTTTTAAAAAAAATGCCTTCAATTCTTGATATCAAATTAAACAAAGTTCTTAGAGGCTGAGAAAACAATCTGAATTCTTCATTTTCCAGATTGAGAGTTAGTCGATGATGATTAATCTAATATGCCCCCCATTTTAATTACAGAATCTATGAAATCAATGTTTTGGCTTGGGGAGCATTTGAGCTAAAACAAAAGACTAAAGCAACGCTGATCGAAAGAATATATATTTATCTAAACATTCAGCGAAAAAAAAGACTAATTTTCACTGCTAACTTGAAGAGAAATGAAAACACAAATCAGTGTCAATTTCGAGCAATATCGCAGAGGAGGTATTGGAAAAAGAGTCAAGGAAGTCTATCTCCGTGATGACATCTCCTGCGGAATCATCAATTGCTAACTATGCAAAACACAAGGTTTAAATAAATAGAAAGGAAATGAGCGATGTGTTGAATGATTAAGATTCATCGAAAAGCTTCTTATTTCAGCTCTAAAAATATGACAAGATTTGGTATTTGTTTTTGGCCTACAGGAAGTACATTGGATATCTCTGGAGAAGAAAAAACGATCTACATTCTCGATGAATACACTGTGTTTACATAAATGGATGTGATATTGAACTGCCCTAAGCTCTCTAATGTTGTCATCATGCAGACAACACTTCTTAATCTGCAGAAGAAGTAAGTTATTAATAAACAACAAGAAGATCTTGGTAATAATTCATTTTTTGCATATTGAAAAAAAAATCAAAATAGAAACTAAAACACTTACACGAACTTACGCAATCTCGTCGAAGGTGAGATCTACAGAAACATCCATGTATATGCCAACGAATTCAGCAAATTCACATACATCCCTGCGAAAGAAGCAGAAACTCAAGAATCTAGAGATGCCAGAGCTGTCCTGGAAGCAGCACTATGGTATTAGAGGCACATCAAGGTATTTCAAGATAGGAAAATCAACAAAAAATGCAAAGAATTTGGAGGGAAAATATTCTCAAAATTATCTTAAAAATTGTTTTTTTACATGTGTAAAGAGCACTGCTCCTGGAGTAGAATGCGTACTGATAACAAGTGATTACTAGTCTCACAAGCGTGCATTAGAAAGTGGGTTAAACGCTAAGACAATGAGTGAGTTTGTTGTATCCGTGAAAGATGAGTATCCAAGTCTCATGGATTTCATGGGGATAAGTGAAAATGCCATGGAAATCGAAGCTGATGAGGGAAAAGAACTCATCTTTTAAGAGCACTAACCTCTAGATATTCTTACAAAAAGAGTCAAAACGGGTGATGCTTTCCAAGGCAAACTGAAAGTCGACAGAAATGACATCAACGATGCGGTTGTGTTCGTACCAAAATACGACATTGAAATCAAAATTTAAGGAGCATAAAACATCAATAGAGGACTACATGGAGATCTTGTTACTGTTGAGCTTCTCCCTGAAGATCAGTGGGTGACTGAAGCTGCTTACATGAAAGATCAATTAGAAGAACACGATGATGAGTAATTCTCATAAGGGAATGGAGAATCAGTTAGTACCAATGAATCTTCTTCTTTTGAGATAAACTAGAAATACTTGAATATTCTAGATAAGATAAAGAAATTAGGTTTGACACCTGTTGGAAGAATCGTTGGTGTGCTGAAGCGCATATAAAGATATTTCTGTGGAGAGATCACAAGTATTCCAGGAAAGAGCATTAATGGGGATTCTTCAATGGAACTAAGGGAATTCGTGCCTGCTGATGGTAGATTCCCTCATTTCTACATCCGAACAGCAAATGTAAAGATAAAGTTTTTAAAAAAATGACAAAAAAAGGAAAAATGAAGAAAATATCCTATTTTTTTATTTCAAAAGTTTAAACTATTTTTCAATTTCCTATTTTTGTATCTGCAACAGGGCTCTGGTTTGGAGAATAAGAAGATTCAAATTAGTTTCGATAATTGGAGTGCTTATTCCATCTTTCCTATGGGCCATTTCAAAATGCTTATCGGAGATTCAGGAGATACTCGAGCTGAAGGAGATGTGATTCTCCTAGAGCATAATGTCGAATTCAGAGCGTTTAATAAGCAAGTCTTGGATTGTCTCCCTGCACAGGATGATAAATGGACAATTCCAGAATCTGAACTCAAAAAGAGAGTTGACTTAAGAGGAATAAATGTCTGCAGTATTGATCCTGTTGGATGTAAAGATATTGATGATGCCTTGCACTGCAGAGAATTGCCTAATGGAAACCTTGAAATCGGTGTGCATATCGCAGATGTCAGTTACTTTGTTAGACCAGACACAGCAATCGATAAAGAAGCTTAGAATAGATGCACAACAGTTTATCTAGTTGACAGAAGAACTGATATGCTTCCTAAATTGCTAACCGAAACATTGTGCTCCTTAAAAGACGATGGAGATAGGCTTGCTTTCTCTGTATTGTGGGAGGTAGATCAAAATGCAAATATTATTTAGACAAAATATCATAAGTCAATAATTCGATCAGTGGCATCATTGAATTATGGTTAAGCTCAAGCCATGATGGACAACAAATCAGATAATTCAGAATTAACTAACTCGATAAGGTAAAATGCACTGAATATTTTGAAAAAGAAGTAATATAACATTATTTTGATGTAATTTTTAGGAATTTGAATAAGATAGCTAAGTAACTCAAAGCTAAGAGAGTCGAGAATGGTGCATTAACATTAGCTTCAACCTAAGTGAAGTTTACCTTTGACGATGAGACTCACAACCCTGTCGATGTATCTTTTTATCAAATGTACGAAACTAATTCCTTGGTCGAAGAGTTTATGCTTCTTGCAAACGTTGCTGTCGCTGAAAAGATTGTTGCACATTTCCCTTCTATCTCTGTTCTTCGTTAGCACGCATCGCCCAAGCCTAAGCAAATCAAGGAACTTGCTTCGATTTTATCCAAAATTGGATACAATCTTGATTATTCTTCGAATAGAGTAACATAAAAATAAAGTTATTTTTTGATTTTTATTTCATTTTTTATTTTTTGGTGTATTTTAGAACCTCGCAGATAGTTTAGATTTAGTGAACCGTCCAGGTGATTAGTTCTTCAATAAACTAGTGAGAATTATGACTACCAGATCCATGAATGAAGCTATTTATTTCTGCACAGCTGATGCCGATTATCCTGAATTTTATCATTATGGTTTAGCTGCTGCTTTGTATACTCATTTTACATCACCTATTCGTAGATACGCCGATGTTCTTGTGCATAGATTACTAGCTGCTGCGATTGACTTAGAGGGAATTCCAGCATACATGTCGAATAAGTTGAAAATGGCTAAGATTTGTGAAAAAATGAATCTCAGGAATAGAATGGCTAGATTTGCTTCAAGATCCAGTTCAGATTACAACACTTATTTGTTCTTCAAAGATAGAAAAGTTGAGGAAACTGCGATGGTATCGTCTATTGGGAAATCAGGAATTTCAGTCGTTGTACCAAGATATGGATTAGAAGGATTGATTTCTTTCAATGAAGCTGATTTGAAGGACAATAATCAACTGCTGTAGACATTGAAGCTCAACAGCAATCAACTTGTCATTGTAAAAGAAGAAAATAATATTTTTTTGGTTTATTAATACAAAGAAGAATGTTTTTGGTTGTGTAATTTGTGAATTCATGATTTTTTGGTTGTTTATTTGTAGGATTTCGTGATGGATGGAAAGAGATACAAATTATTTGATTATCTCAAAGTTAGAGTTAGTGTTGGAATGAAGAATTTCCACAAGCAAATTCATCTCGAATACCTTGGACTAGTTAGTAACTGAGTATTCAGTGATAATCTCAAGCTTATAAATGTGTCAGATGTATTTTCTATTGTGAAATGTCACTTTGAATGCATTGAACAACAATATTTTTTTTTGTTTTACACAAAATTCATGAAATATCTCATTTTCATATTTTTTTCACAGCGAAAAATACAACAATCCTCTTTATTTTAACAAAATAAAAAAGGTACAGCTCACTTCCTATTTCATTCATTTATCGATGTAAATCTAGATGCAAATTTATTATCTTGAAAATACTGGGAGGATGTGATAGTTTGAAAATAAAAAATAGTCGTGGGAGGTTAAATTAGTGCCTAAGCTCAAAAATCCTTGAAGGAAAGGAAGTAGGGGAGGTGCAATTAAAGAATAATAAAATACAAAAGAAAAGATAGACTCCCAAGAATACATAAGAAATGACTCAAGGCAAGAATCCAGGTTTGAAAGTAGGCGGTAAGAGAGGTGCCAAGAAGAGAACAGTCGACCCTCTTTCCAGAAAGGAGTGGTATGACTTCAGAGCACCAGTCCCTTTTTCATCTAAGTCTTTCGGCAAGACCCTCGTCACCAAGTCATCAGGAAACAGTAAGATAAAATATGCTAATAATTATGCTGAGAAAATAAATCATCTTGGATTTAAGATCGGTTTGGGTTTTCGATGAAAAGTGAATTGAAACAAATGGAATTAAAAAAACAAAATAAATGAAAGAAATAGAGAGAGAGAATGTGTTGAGAATCTTATGATGAACTTAGCTTTTCAAGAGAAATTTCCAAAAAAGCAAGAATAACTTGTTATCCTCAAGGGAATCTAAGATTAGCTATTTCTTTTTTTTCGAATAATTAACCAAACAATAATTATTATCCTAACATAAAACTGCAAATCTCTAACTATCTTTCTGCTAAAAAAAAAGGAATTGCCTCTGATGAAATCAAGGGAAGAGTCGTTGAAGCTACTCTCGCTGATCTTAAGGATAACTCCGCTGATAAGTTCTGGTAAGCTCTCAGCAGAGAAGATTTATGATATTTTTCAGAATTATTCGGATTCATTTTTTGGGAGAAAGCATAATAAATATCCATTAAATGTTTAACTCCACAAAAACAATAAAACACCAGTATTTAGTTCCAAAAAATAACTTTTAAGACCACAAAACACATTTGTTTATTTCTATATTTCTAAAACTTTTTATTTTTAAAGGCGCAAGGTGAAGTTGGTCATTGATGATGTTGATGGCAAGAACGCTAAGACTTCCTTCTACGGATTAGACATTACTCGTGATAGACTCTGCTCTATGATCCGCAAGTGGTAGACTCTCATTGAGTCTAGAGTCGACTGCAAGACCAACGACGGCTACATTGTTAGAATCTTCACTTTGGCTTTCACCAAGAGACCCCACGGAAAGAAAGACGTCAAGGCAACTGCTTATGCCAAGACCTCTCAAGTTAAAGCCATCAGAAGAAAAATCAATGCTTTCATCACTGCTGAAGCTTCTAAACTCAACATCACCCAGTTCTCCAAGAACCTCATCAGCGAAGACTACAACAAGAAAATCGAAAAGGACACTAGACACATTTTCCCTCTTTAGTCAGTTACCATCAGAAAGGTCAAGGTTCTCAAGAGACCTAAGCTCGATGGTAACAAAATAATCCTGAAATTGCTTAAATTGTTTCATTTACTAATTTTCAAACTTCCTAACTCCTTTTTCTCTATCTTTTTTAAAATCAGCCACCAAGATTGCTGAACTCTACCAACACGAGAAGTCTGGTGAGAAAGCTACCGGAAGAGACGGTGCCAGCGAGGAAGTTGCTGCTAAGAACCTCCTTGATGCTTGATATTGCTTGATTTTTACATTTCCCACAAATTTAAAGCCTGTTCTTTTATTTTTCTCGAACTAGCTGTGGGGCTGAGAACAAACAGCTAATGGCCTTCTCAGTTGTTATTCAATTTTGCATATCCGTCTTACTTAAATATATTTAAATACCTCCTATCATGCACAAAATCTTTCTCTCTCAATCTTTACAATAATTAATGGTTCTTCTCAAATTATCAAAGTAACAAATTCAATAAGAAAAAAAAGGAAATAATGGGCTTTAATATTATTCAAATCTCTAGTAATTTCTATGACATTTTAAGTGTAGTATGGATGTAAGTTAATAGCTTTAAAAATCATTTCACTGGACAGCCACATCGTCTCTGAATTCTCCTTCATAGACATTCCCATCAACTTTCTCGAATGACTTTACAAAAAAATGAATAAAGTTAAGAAACAAAAAAATAACAATTTTTTCAAAGGTTGAAATCAATGTTGTTTTTCCTATTGTCCCCCTCCCCTCCCCCTCCCTCCTTCCAAATCTCTTTAAGTTTAGTTACTCCAAACCCATTCATGCGATCATTTCTCCAATCTCCATTGTAAGTCTCTCCATTCTTCCATCTGTAAACTCCTTTTCCGTGTCTCTTGCCATTCACCCAGTATCCCTCATAGAGATCACCAGTAGCGAATTCATATTGACCACGTCCGTTCTTTTCTCCTTCATTCCATTCTCCAACATAGATTTCACCATTTTGCATGATTAAAGATCCTGTTCCATGTCTACGATCGTTTTACCATTCACCTAAGGAAAACATATCGAAAATGTAATTAATTTAACATAAGTACTTTTTCTCAATCTCAAAAGATTTCCACCAAAATTTTTTAATTTATTACCTTCATATCTATCTCCATTTTGATAGTAATAGATGCCTTTTCCTGATTTTTCACCTTCTTTGAAGTCACCTTGATATTTATCACCATTTGAGTGGACAAACTATCCGTTTCCGTTTTTGTAGTCACCAACCCAATCACCATCGTATCGGCCACCATCAATGAAGAAATAAGTACCTTTTCCATCTTTAGCACCTTCTTTCCACTGAAGAATATGAAGAATCAATTAGAAATATTTCTTTAATTATTTATTAGAAAAATAATTAATTTTTACATCTCCTTCGTATCTGTCGTTGTTAGCAAAGAACATAGTTCCGCGGCCATTAGCTCTGTCTCTGAACCATTGGCCTTCATATCTAGCACCTGAAGCATAAGACAAGACTCCGTTTCCACTCTTGCAGCCATTATCCCATCTTCAGTTACAAAGTAATTAAAAAATTAAGAATAAATAACATTTTTTTATTTTTTGTTTATTTTTCAAAAAATTACTGTCCATTGTAAGTATCTCCAAATGCGAAATAGTACTGTCCTCTTCCATGACGTTCTCCGTTGCTCCATTCTCCGTCATACTTCTCACCAGTTGTGTTGTAGGAATACACACCTCTGCCTTCTTTTTTGTCTTATCTCCATTGTCCTTGGTAGAAATTTCCGTTGACATAGTAATATGTGCCATTTCCATTTTTATGTCCATTCACTAATTCGCCTTCATATCTCTCGCCAACACTAAAGATGTAGACACCATTTCCGTTAAAGAAATCGTCTTTCCAATCTCCAAGGTAAATGTCTCCATTAGGGTAGCTAGTTAGAAAATTTAAAGTTAAATAGGTCTCAATATGATAGTTGGTCTATTTACTTGTATTATCCCTTTCCTTCTTTGATGTTTTGTCCCTTGATCTATCCAACGAAGCTTGCTCCATCAGCATAAGCGAGCTGCTTGAGATTATCAGTTCCAGTTTGAAGGAATCGGTTATGGAAATCGTTGATGATTTCTTCTTTCCTCAGGAGAACTTATTCTCTTTCTTTCTCAGGCTGGTAGGCCTTTCTTGGAGGGGAGTTAGCTGGGTAGCTCAACTGAGCAGAATTTCCAATATACTAGCTGTTTGAAATTGAAGAAGACATTTTTTTTTAGACTATTTTTGTGTTGTGTCTTATTTTTATTTCTTTATTTGATGTGTTTCAAAAATCTATTGTTTCCTCTTTATTATATTGGTTTTGATTCTAAAATAATGAATCCAAAGAGAAATCTTATTTTATTAGCTAGATTTTGTATTTATTTCTATTCAGAGCATCCTTAACTGTTCTCTTTAATTTTTATTCCCCCGAATTTATGAAGATAGTTGGAATCAAATGACTGTTAGAATAGAATGCTTCTTTTCACAGAATAAAATTTATTGACAGATACTCTGAGGAATTGGATTATTTGCTTTGGATCATAAACTGATAGATAAAGCATAATTATTGTTATAAAAGAACCAATCCCCATCCATTTTAGTATTAATTTTATAGTTGTAAGCACAAAAAATCCTTTTAATTATTTTCTATTATTGTTAATAAATGTATTTAAAAAGACACAGTAGGCCTATGGTTTTTCGGTTTTTCATTTTAAATCAACCTGAAAATAACTTTTCTATTTACAAAGAGAATTCAATCAACTCCTTCATAAATAAATATTTAATTTGAGTAAAAAGAAGGAATAGTTGGGGTTGATATCTAAAAAATAAAATAATTTCGACTCATTTTATTTCAAGAATCGTTTATTTATATTCCTTTATTAAGATTTGATAATAAAAGTTGAATCTTTTTTTCTTTTGTTAGGATTTATCAATATTCAGTCAGTCATCCATCTTTCAAATTTAAAAATATATTATTTTGATAAAAGTCATTGTTTGAGTTATTGATAGCATAGTAAGCTATTGATTATCGTTTAAGTCTCGCTTTGAGATTAAATATTTGAGTTTTTGTTGTTTATTTTTCAATATCATCTATTAATGATTTTGTTTCATTTTTGTTTTTTTTTTAGCTTCGTTTGTAGAAGTTCTTTTCATGAGAAAGAGAGAAAGAGAGCATTATTTAGTTAATATGTTCTCGACATTGTAGCAAAACAAGGGATTGCATATTGTAAAGAAAGAAATTGAAAAAATTTAATAATTGGGCATTTTTAATCATTTAATTTTTGTTATCGTCAAATAGTTGACTTGTAACAAAATTATTTTAGTGAAAACTTGGATCCAAAAATTGGATTCATTTCAAGCAATTTCACATATGATATCACTGAGATTAGTGTTGAGTAGTAACTTTTCGAAGCCATCTGGATTGAAAAAACTGTAAAGTTACCACTTAAATTCTCTCAGCGTTTATTATCAATGGAATATATGCATGAAGGGAAAGTCTGAGAGGAATTGTTAATAATTTTTAGGAATTATTTACATTCAAGCTTCTGATTGAAAAACTTCATTTGCAAGACTATTATATTGCATGTAGGGTTATGATTAGAAATTTCAGTTTCTTCCTGCTCGAAGCCCCTAGAATTGAAAAACTTTCAGGATAAAAACTCTGAATTTCTAACTGTGTTTTGATGATTGTGGTCTAGATATCTTTTGGATTCTCTAACTATTATCATTTCCTCATACTTTTTCTGCTAGATTTGTTGTTATTATTATGTTGTCTTTTTAGTTGATTTAATTAAGATTACTATTTTAGTTGCGCCAATAATTGTTTGCCTAACTATCTCTATGAAAAGATAATTCTTAATTAATTGTTTTCGGTTTAGCTTTCTTAACTGTGTGTGGGGGGGGGGAGGGGGGATGATTATTTAACTGATTCTATTTTTTTCTTTAGATATTTTAATATTTAAAAAGTAAAGAAAGTTAAGTTAAATTTCTTGCTGTTAAATAGTAATTACTTCCATTTTTAATAGTTTTAATATCCATTGTGTTTGTGACTCATTTTATCGATAATCTTGGCTTTTGTTAACAAAATAAAAGAAAAGCATTACAAATTATGAAATACTAATCCTAATAGAAATTTATAAAAATCAATAATAAAATCAGTTAAAATTTATCAAAATGAACGAATTCAAAATCAAATGAGATTTGATTGTTAAAATAATTTGAAATTTTGTTTATTATTTCACTCAGAAATAGCAAAAAAGCTAAATTAAACTCGAATTAAAATAAAGTAAAAATACCTTCTTCTTATGTTTTCTAAGTCAATATGAGGTATTCAGTTGTATGAATTAAGAAATTCCAAGCTGCTAACTGCCAAGTCACCTCAGCATTGAGGGAGAGAAGTTTTTAATTAACTATTGACTTGGCTAAATATAAACGATCAATGAATTTCTGTGAGCTTGTCCGTTGAACTATTTCAAACATTTGAAATAAGCAGTGAAGCGATGATTTCATAGTGAAGGTTACTACTGCCATTGATTTTATGGTTTTTTTTTCAATGTGATTTGATTTTTTGAGAGATATATTTATTTGTTTTTTTTTAAATTTGATTTTGAAAGATGTTGATTTGTTTTTTAATAAATTTTAAATTTTATTTCATTCGAAAGACAGTTAAGGGGGAATTTTGTAAACGAAACACTGAGAGAATCGAGCGAGTGATTGATAATTTATTTGAAAACAATAAGTGCATTTTTCAATGGAGCATACAGTTCTGTCTTAAAATAACAGATTTTTCGGGACATTTTTATGTGTTTTTGAAGATTGCGCAGCGCTCTAACAGGTGGAAATGGTTTTTTCATTGTAAGTGATTGGCAGTCTTGGTATCGAGGGAGTTTCCTTGAATTTAAAAAACTTGTGGTTTTATATCACACTACAATTTCCAGGGAAAAACTTAAGTTTATATTGAAAAACTAACAGTTGAGCAGTTAGAGCGCATGTGCTTAGGCTCGGAAATTATCCAAAATTCATTCATTTTTCATTCTTTTCCATGGTTTGGTATCGGTAACGTTTGGGACATTTTTGGGAGATATTCGAAGGACTCCTTTTGATCAGAGTAGATATCCTACAGAGTCTGTGTCCTGAACAATATAAGGATAACTAACGTTTTCTTGAAAAGCTCGCTTGAGATAGTCTAGCACTGCTCAAATTGGAACACCGAGATAAGTTACGCAATAAATTTCTTGGCTATTTTACAATTGTGCAGTATGAACATATTCAAGGCGATCTCACAATTAAAACGAGTATCCATGTATTGTCACATACACGTTCCCTTAAGGGAGGATATTTATGCCTTCGATTTCCCAATCAAGAAAGCAATTTTATTTTTGTAATTAATTATTATATGAGATGGTCCTTGCTTGAGTTGTATTTATTAAATAAAAAGAGATTATTGATTCCTCCCTCTAACCTCCCCCCTTTCCTACTTTCTTATTTTTTTGTTTCCCTCCCCGGTTTTAAAACAAAAGAACTTTAAATGATTGGAATTATGATTTATTCTCAGATGGGTAAATTCAAATTAATATTTCTTATTATATTGGGAATCTTTTTTCTTTTGTTAACTTGATATTCTCTAGCTCTTTTTCTTGGGGAATTACTTAGAAATTCGTTTAAGATTAAGAAGGCTGTTATGAGAGATGTTAAGAAATGATGTATTGCCAAAAAAGCTTGAATCTTAACGAATATTCATATTAAAAATTGAATTAAATGTTTTTATTAAAAAATCTCTTTATTATCCTATCAAATTATTTAAAATATATTATTTTTATTCTTTTCCTTGAATTCATTTCATTAACCCTCTAATTTGCTTCATTTAATAAGGCATAATATTTCTCTCTTCATTTCCCTTGAGGATCTAACAATTCTCAAATAATTAAATAAAATTTATAGACGTCTTTAATATATAAATTTTCTTTACCTATTAAGGAGATCTTGTTTTAATTTGGCAAAAGAAAACAAAATCACAAGGGAGGAATCAAGCATTAAAGGGGATAATATAAATATCACATTACTTTAATATCATCAAAACGCAAATAGAAATAGGATATATGGAGAACCTAACATTTTTTGCAAACTAAGGGGCAAAATGGCTGTCGTCAGGAAAGGACTTGTAAGGAAATTGAAGAAATAGTTTAGACTTTAACTGCATTGCTGATTTAATATCATTGTTGATGATGACAGGTACACTGTTTATGCCGAATTATCTGATAAAGGAGATGAGAGTGCAAGCGAATTTATCTTTGGTATTTTCGTGAGTTTCTTGAGGAAGAAAATGGCATTTGAGAAGATTTCTGAGTTATTACGATCAATAAAAGAAAAAAAGCCAACTGAATTAAGTGATGTCTTGCAGATTGTCTGGGTAGTTGGTGTTTTTGTGGAAAGTCTCAGCAAGCAAGTTGAGGAAAGAGACTACGCGGATATCACAGCATCTATGTCACAATTAGTCAGGAATATCACTGAAGCTGAAGAGAAACTAACTCCAGAAATAACCCTCATCGATTATCTCAGCGAAAATCAAATGAAAACATTTTCGAAAATTGAAGAAAAAATGTACAGCTTCAAGCGAAGAAAATGGAACACCAAGATATTTTATTTCCAAACGAAGTACAATTTATTCTCTCAGCAAAATGAAGGGTTTGCTAAGCTCTTAGCGCTTCTTTTGGATGCACCTGATGATTCTACAGCGGAATTTCTCTACGATGGGATTCTCAGTTTGATAGGATACTTTGATCTCGATCCGGATAGAGTTGTTGAGAGCATTCTAAATATCTATATTGCTAAGCCAAACTTATCGCAGTTTAAAGAGCTTCTAAGACATTTCAGTAGGAAATCAATAGAAAACTTCTTAGGGAAGAAATTTGAATTCCTAGGTTCTGTACCTGATAAGTCAAAGAGTGCTTAGTTTAGAAATGCTACCATTGTAGCAGCACATCTGGTCAAAGCTGATGTGATTACTTTAGATTCACTTTGGCCATATTTATCACCAACTGACAAAGAGTTAGAGGAGAAAGCAGAAGAAGCGATTCGAAATGCAGTAGCTTATTACACGGACTCGTTTGTGCTGTCTCTGACGATTGGTGAAGAAGAAGCGAAAAAGAAAAAGGAAGAAGAAGATAAACAAATGAATTTTTCAGGGAAATTTATTGGTAAAATTATTAAGGTTTCGTTGTTTTTATTATCATTTTTTTTTCTTTCTTTAAATCTTCATTTTTTCCCTCAGATAACCAAAAGCTATGGATGTTGGAAGCCTTAGTCCGAGTGAATTCTTGGGGTCATTTCTGTGAAACCTTCTCATATCTCTATAGCTGCATTGATTTAAAGATGCATCCTCCTTTGCTGGAGAGTCTCCTTGACCTTTTGGAATGGAGTATCGATAAGGTTTATTCGAAGATTTCACCATCCCGTTTTTTCTCCTCGAAACAGAATAAATTCCCTTCGAGCAAATATCTCGATAATTCTTGCTAAAAATCAGTTAAATAACTTCATTAAGCTGATACTCTTGTAGAATGCATTGATCTAATTGATTAATTCCTTCGGATCGTTAAATCTTACATTGGATACAGTCCTGTACTTTACACGAAAATTCTACGTCTATTCCGATATGTTATATCATCCAATTCAGAGAGGAACTCACCTACAGCATTAGATACTGAGATAATAGATGAAGCCTAATAGCTTAAAATGAAGAATTAAATCTAAGAACTATCTGGGTTATATCTCCTTCCTGGTGTCCATGCTTTCGAATGTAATCCTGGAGCAGTCGCAGAATTCTGGAATCTATTCAAAAGATACGATTATTAAACCCGTTTGAGTGATTACATGGCTTGTCACACTGAACATCTATTCACTTGCGGGTAGTTGCTTATCAAGCAAGGCAAAGCACTAAGGGATATTAAAGATATTTTCAATAAATTCAACTAGGAGAATAAAAAACAATATGCGAAGAAAATAGTTAAAATCGCAAATAACTCACCTTTCATAATCTAGAATTTCATTATGCGGCGATTACTCCAGCCGAGTTTCGAGAATCTCATCCCTGATATTATTGGATCTTTCCAGAATGGGACAGCACTAGCTTAAGATATTTTCATTTATCTCATCCTGCAATATATTTATGACAAAAAGGATAAGAATGGCAAACCTGAGAAAAAGTTCGATGAATCAAAGGGCAGCATCGCACCTTGGTTCAGAATTGCATCCTTGTTCATATCAAATTTCTACAAGAAATTCCATGATGCAGACATGGTAAGAATCCATAAATTAAGAAAGATTTTACAGAATTTTATTTAAAGTTTCCATAAAAATGTTGACTCTTCTTTGAAATTTACATTAACAGATCCCAATCGTGATGTACTTGATCCATTCCTTCTCGATCAGTTGCAATTTAGCTAAAAGCATGATAAAACCTGCTGCGAATGTTGCTGCAGATTTATTCATCTTCAAAGAACTTCTAGCTAAAATGTCAGGCTTTGAGTTACCTAATATCCTTAATGAAAGCTAGCTTTAAGCATTAGCTGGTGGAATCACGCTTTAAGTGTAGAGCTTGAAATTAAATGAAGATGTCCGTAAATGCAAGAAAAGCTAAAAAGCATTGGAAGCATTTTTGTGGTAGCGCTAGCCAATGATCGAGGAAAATAGCGGCAATAACAGTAGCTAAGAGAATCACGCCTTAGCATATTAGTTCCTGCTTTTACTCGGATAAGAAAAAACGAAGTTCTTCGACAGTTACTTCTACGGTTTAACTACAATGGAAATCTTTTCAGATATGGTCACAGATTGTTTTAACCTCCTCATATTCTTCATTAGGTTCTAATGCTAAGAAGGATACAAAGCGTATTCACGACTTATTCCACCAAAAGCTCTCAAAGATCTAATTCTCACATACATGTAATCATAAACATAGCAAGCATTTCTCTTGTGTTCTTTGAATAAATTTACATTTTCTTTTTGATTTTCCCAGGATATCCCCTGAGATAGCATTCTAAATAGTCCGTCCAGGATTGAAACCCTTATCAGAAATCATCTAAAAAGATGAATAATAAGCGTTATTCAAGGAAATTAAAGATATTTACGATAACATGAAGTACCCTCAGAGATTGATCAACAAGCACGGCATGGAGAATGAAAACGATATTTTGAGTGTGAGCTTAGATAACTATGAAGAAATCAGTATAAAAAAACTATGGAGTGTATGCAGAATCGAATTAGTATGCACCTTCTGGCTGCTTTCATTGGAGAACATAAGCATGAATAAGGAAGGATATAAATTCTAAGCCGATGTGCTGAAAAAACAAATCTAAGAGAAGGGCAATGACAAAAACAAAAAGGAAAAAGAAAAGATTGATTAACTCATCAAAAAACTAGAAGACGAAGATAGAATTTAGACTAAATTGCATTAGAAATATGAAGATTATCTGAATTCTGTTAAAGATGCACTCATTCTACCTACAAAAAGTAAGAAGAACACAAAGATAAGTGCTCGAACAATTAAAAATAAATTATTTTTTCGAAAATTTTCAAGGAGAACAATTAGAAGCGATGCTCAGTGAGTTATGTACACATTGTCTTATCCCTCGAGCGATCTTGGATCAAAATGAAGCATTGTATTCTTCCAGATTCTTGCTGTTGCTTTTGAAAATATCGTAAGCTGGACTCAACGATGCTGTTCGATCGATTAAGTTAGCAGCTCAGAAGATTCTCCCGTTTATGCAAGTAGCAACTGAAAAAGAGGCACTGAATATCTCGATCTTTTTGAATGACATTCTCAAGCCATTCAACAACTACTTAGACGGATCTGATCGTCTTTAACAATCCCTGAAGACCCACATTCACAGCAATATCATCAATGATAAATATCAATATGAAAAATACAGTGTAAAATAAAGAAAGAAACAAGAGAAGTCATTTTTACTTTTAAATTTCTCCCATTAGCTTTAAAAAATTAATACTTCTTCACGAATTCTCATTGTTTATGTTTTCCTTTATTTTCAGAGTTACATTCATTTGAGCATCCTTGACGAGATGTTTAAGATCATGTAGCAATTCACCAAAAACGAATTACAAGTCAGAAACACTATGATCCTCTTGAATTCCTTGAAGGAAATCTTCCCTAAGACCAAGCAGCAAGCAGCTGAATGCAAGAAATTCATGGAATCTCTTGTAGGAAAATTCAAGGGATTAACTGTTAGAATCGACATTTATCTGAACTGGATTACATCGTTGAAGGGTCTCCCAGATGCTCCAGCAAAAGCAGCTGGTGGAGCAGAGAAGGAAAAGAAAGTCGCTAATAATAAAGCATCTTCACCGGATAGATCGACAAGCAAAAAAGACAAAAGCAGAGAAAGAACTCCAGAGAGAACTAAAGATAAAAAGGATGATAGATATAATAACCTCAATAATCTGAAGAAGGATCTCAAGAAATGAGACAGTTAAATGGAGCACACATAAGGGGTTTTGAAAGATATTAAAGTGTACTCATTTTATGTTGACTTTCTCGAAAAGATGAATAATTTATGTTATCAATGCAATGTCAAATTCTAAAATCAAACAGGAAAAAACAAATCAAGCAATTTTCATTCATTACAAATTAATTGCCCTTAGGACTAGCTTAATACGTGTTAAACAAGATTAAATTTCAATATCTAAAATACTTCCCCTCACTCTAAGAAGATCTTCCAGCAAATCATCTAAGAATATAATTATCTTTGTTACTTTAGGGAATAATTTGTTCAGGATTATCAAAATTAGATCAAACCAACAACCTATGGGCTGCAAGGATAGCAAAGAAGAATTAGAAGAGAATTCTAAAAAGAATAGGAAATCTAAAATCAAGAACTTAATGGGATCAGAGCATGAAATGCATTCGATAATCGTTGCTTCATAGGATTACAGGCTCTCGAAGGTAAGGATCAGGCAGATAACAAACAGAATTACAATATTAAAGTGATACATAATTGAGAAAAATATGATTTTTTTATCTAACAAAAGAGACTCTGCGAAGGTGGCTACGGTGAGATCTTCCTATTAGAAGCAGTCGGGGAAAAAAATGAGAGTAAAATGAAATGCTCTTAGCTTACTTAACTTATTCTAAAGAAAGGTATTTACTGGAGAAACGAATCAGCAAAAAGAAGATCTAAGGCATTCAAAACTCAGTGCTGCTAGAAAAAGAAATTATGTCCAGCATAAAGAATCCCTTTATTCAGAATCTTGCAGCATCTCGATAAGACTCCTATTATTTATATCTCTTCACGGATCTGCAAATTGGAGGTGAGTCAGCTTGGAATTTGCTTCAAGATACCCATATTATTTTTATTTTTTTACCATTTCTACAAATTATCTTACTTTTGTTATTTATCTCATCAAAACTATTAAACCTCTACTTTATTTTGGATTTTAGGTGACTTATATTCATTGATTAGAAAACATGAATAACTTCCTGAGAGTGCAGTGAAATTCTACGCAGCTGAGATTCTCTTAGCAATGGAATGCTTACACAACAACAAAATTATCCACAAGGACATCAAACCAGAAAATGTTTTAATTTGCAAGAATGGACATATCAAACTAACCGATTTTGGTATATCTGTGCGAGATCCCAAACAGAGTGCAGGAAACAACAATAGCAACTTGAAAAACACAAAGATTCAAGCAACTCACATGAAATCTTCATTGCTGCTCGGTGAAGATCAATTACAAGAGATTTCTGATAAATTCCATGAAATGCCAGGGACTCTCTTGTACAGCTCCCCAGAAGTCATTCAACAAACGTGTGTTGATAAGGCATGTGATTATTGGGGACTAGGAATATTAATATTTCTTATGTTAAGAGGATACCACCCTTTTCAAGAACAAGAAGATGAAATTGAAACACTCAAGAACATCCTTAGTGGAAACATACTCTTGTACTCTATCTCTGTGCCACTTTCTACCCACGCCAGTACTCTCATTGATGCACTTCTTAATCCTAATGTACAATTACTTTTACGTCTACTTCTTCCCTTCAATTCAATTTGCCTATTTTTCTAGCCGATTTTCAGACTTGGGACGAAAGGTGCAAGTGAAGTGAAGCAGCATCCATTTTTCCGAGACATCGACTGGGAAGAGGTGAATAAGCTCAATCTCTAACCTCCTTTCATACCTGATCCCAACATATCTTCATTCATTGGAAATTTTGAATAAGTAAAATGAATATTTTATTGATTTCTCCATTAAAAGTCACTTTCTTCCTTTCAATATATTGCCATCAAACAAAATTCATCATCCTACCCTTTTCTTCATACACCATTTTTTTCCCTCAGGATGAAGGTGGGTAAGCATTCAATGAAAATAAATTACAAGTCAGCAACTAATCTGTAGAATTCGAACCAATTCCTAATTTCACATACGACAACGAATTGCTGTTATCACCAAAACGATTGAATAGCAAATGAAATAAATCATCAAGGATCAGAGAAATAGTATGGGCATATTAGTAACTCAGATCAAAAAGAAAAGAATAATTAATTTTAAATAAGATTTGTGAATCTCTTATGTATTTATGTATGACAAATAGAAAAAATATATTATTTTAAATTGTATTTTTTAAACAATAATATGGAAGAAGAAGAAGAATACTGAACAAAGCTAACATTAAGGTTAAATGAGAATTAGCCTGCTTTGGGAAATAGTTTAAAGATATTTTAGTGTATATGTTCATGTTATTCAAGATCAACTTTTTGCATTTTAAATAACAACAGTATTATTCTTATTATTTTTATTAAAATCATTATTTTTTATTCATTTTAGTGTTTTGCTGCTGCTGTTGTTGTTGTTTCTGTATCTAATAACTATGTCTATTGCTGTTGTTGTTAGCATTGCTATTTTTGATATGCTAAATTAACTCCTAGTATATTTACACCTGCCTCTATTCCTATTGAAATGATTCCATGTTTTCCTCCATTTATTAGCCTCCTAATTATTCCAAGCACATCTCCTGCTATTTCTCCAAAGTATTTTAAGATTAATACCTTTATTACGGCTATTTCACCTAATTTTATAATTCCTTCTCCTACACTTGTTTACCGAATAGCTTCTACGACAAACCAGAACAAGAAGACTACACAATGTCATGGCTATATCTTTTGAAAGTCAATCGAGCATCAGCAGAAGGCACCACAACTGATGATTTTCGCTATGCAATTGCTTGGTTATTTTTATAATCATTTTCTGTTACAAAACCCTTTTATTCATTTCCAATTTGATTTTACTGCTATTGCTTCAAACTTTTTTCGTTTTATTCAGCTTGTTTAATCTTAAGCCTATGCTTGTTGAAGCTCTCTACTGCCGATAAATGATAAGGACTTTCATTGATATTACTTCTGCACGTTTTATTATTACTAGTACTATTGGCTAAAGGCATTTTTTCAGTGATTTTTCTACCACTCGAGCGTGAAGTCAAAAATCCATAAGAATTATTTGAAGAATTGAATTACTATTATTAATCTAATTCCCCTCCTAGTTCTTCTAAGCTTACACAACTGTTACTTTATTTATTGTGATTTTAACGGTAAAGAGATCGTTATCGATGGTGCTGCTACTACTGCTATTACTTGGAGGGTGTTTATTATTCTTCAGATAACATCATTATTCCTTAATTATCTTTAACAGAATGTGTAGAGCGGTGATGGTAGTGAGGAGTGCTGAGTTTAGTTATGACAGAATTGATGTTCTTAGGAATCATAGTACTACCAAGAAGACATGAACTTGTTGAGCTCTTACTTTCCTTTCTACTCAACTAGTAGTAATCTCGAGAGGATTTCAGACCAGGATGACTTACTGTTGTGGCTGCTGCAGCTACATTTATTCCTGATATCTTAGGCCCTAGAAATTACAAAATAAGTTTAAAAAAAAACCATATTAATTGTTTCAATAATAATATTCTTACTGCTAATATTCGTGCGTTCTGAAGCAACATGAAGCGATTAGGATTAGACTATCCCTATTCCAGCATCATTTGGTTTATTCTAACTATTGCTATTGCTTTAGCAATTTCCTTCGATTGACAATCTCAGCTAAGACAATTACTAAAATTTACTTGTTAATTGTTGTTATTATTATTTGCCTTGCTCAGATTGCTGCTACAACTACTAAACCCTCTAAGCCGTATCGTTCTAGTTCCTTGGTGAGGATTGCTTAAAGAACAAATTAGCTGTAGAAAAATAATGACTCATCAGTGGATAGTTTTATTAATTCATTGATCTGCTTTCTTCTATTGAGTTTCTTAAATTACTTGTGCTTTTATTACTGATAGTCTCTGTTGATTTCACAAACAGATTGCTACTCTCTGGGGTGGAGTTGCTTTGCTATAAAGTTGGATATTTCGATTAGGTCATACCAGTCGCTGAAGTAGGAGATGGAGCAGATAAATGTTATGCAGTTAAGCATGGAGAAGGTGTAGACAAGTACATAAGATTAGGTGATGCAGAACTGGATGATATCAACGATTGCTATTCACTTGCTAGACACTCTGCAAATGCGGATATAAATGTATTACTCTTATTGTTATTGGGTTTTTTAGTCTTCGGAAGAACTTTAGAAATCTTAGAAATATTGGAATTATTGTGGTAACTATTGCTATTGTTGTTATTGTTAGTGTTAGCAACATGGATGGATTTACTGGTAGGATTATGATTTCGTTATGCGACTGTTAGATTACTTTAATTTGAAGGAATATAGACACTAGGGGATTTAACAATTTGACTAGAGTGCATTTGATTTGCAGATTTTACGAAATTAGTTAAAAAATGACGGGATTATTGCTATTACTAAGAAACCGCTGATTTCGAGAGTTACTTGGAATTATTCAGAATGCCTTAATTCATCATTATCATCATATTTGGTTAGGTTTATCTATTTGCATTGTTGTTATTCTAGTTCTTACCAATAATTTAATTCTATCCATTAGATTTCTACTTCTACAAACACGAATGCTATGAGAACTACTACAGTTACATTCTATGCACGTTCTTGCTCTTTTACCCATATTCATTCAAGTCAGGCATGCTAGATTGCCGTCTATCGTCCTGAACATTGAAATGATCATCGCATTAGATAGGATGCAACTTCAACGAAAATAACTTCGGTGAATATCCTTTGTCATCTATGTTATCTTCAAAATAGTTCAAAGGAGTGCTGGGATTACCATTAACATTGTTATTATTGTTGTTGTTGTTGGGGAGTTCTTTCTTGTCATGAGGGTTCTATCCCTCATTTTCGTTGCTGTTTTGGTGACTTAGTAGCATTTTATTTATAAATTGTGGATATTATCCAAATGAAGAAAGAGCGCTAATAGTTTAAGAATTATGTGCGCCATTAGCTGATATTTGTTAATAGATTTACTATTAGTTAGTGGGCGTAGTTGGTGTTAGTTTATTAGGTATGAGTGACTTCCAACTAGTTGACATTTAGTGATAGCTACTCGCTGTTTTGTTAGAACTCGTAGTTGTTTTATTTGAGCAGCTAGCAGTTTAGCTATTGATTTCTCCTGCTATCCCAGCTGAGGAACTGAACAAGGAATTATAACTATTTAACTATGGTTGAGAATTAGTATTGCTATTGCTATTTTTAATCTCATTGGTTTAGGTAATTTACTGAGTTAGTTTATGATTTTTAGGTAACTCTTATTTAAGTTTCTCCCATTGACTCCAAAATGCTCTTTACTCTTATTTGAGCTAGCTCTCATCCCATTTCTTCGTTTCTAACCTGCCTAGAAGCTTCAATTCAACTGCAGTTCTCTTGCTAAATGAAGACTAATCCGAGTCAAGTTATTCCTTTGATTCTTAAGTATTCAATAGGTAATGCTATTATTGACTTTCGTGTTCTTACTCTCCATTTGGATCATCGAAATCAGTATTGTTATGCTCTTGTTTGGTGCTGCTACTTCCCATGAGATATCTATCTAGCAAATATTCAGTTGGACTCAAGAAATTCTAGCTATTGTCAATTTATGATGTTCTGTTGTCACCTGTATGATCAAACCTTGAACTAACATGTCCTGTACTTATCGATCGATTATTCAACTCTAAGCTCTATTTAATTTTCATCCAATCAGTGTTTCGCTGTGAACTCATCCCCCAAATGTTGCAAATGCTGTTCTCTCCATTGATGTAATTTTGTGATGGAACATGCTAGCTTTGTGAGTTTTAGATCTTTCCTGATGTTTGGCTGAGAATTAGAATGTACTTCTCAGCTATGCTATCTGAAATGTTCGTCTAAAATGGACGAGATGCAAGAAGTTGCTCGTTGAGGTTGTCTAAGGAATCGCTGAATTACGCGAGTAAGCCATCCACTGAGAACGATGGGTTAAATATGTCGTAGGAAATAGATTCGAGAGAATTATTTTTGCTGTTTGCTTCTGCTTTGGCTAGTTCGTAAACGAAACTTCCTAGCTAAATGCAGTGATTGTTGTTATCATTTTCGTCGACTGTGTTTTGATTCCTATTTTTATCATTAGAATCAATCAGTTTATCTGGGAGATTATCCCTTGATTATTCATTTGTTCCAGTTATCTTCTCATCCTTGAGTTTTGTAAAAATCCCCGCTGACTGCTCGTTTAATTAATTGCTCCTTGCTCTACGAATCTCTTGTTTACATCCATCTTGTTTTTCTGCTGATTTCTATTTATTTTAGATAATATCTTAGCCTCCTCTTCGTTCCGTTTCTCGTGCAGCTCTCCTCGTTCTTTCAGTTTTCTCTGGAGAAGCTGATAACTTTTAAGCAGACAGTTTCAACATATTGTCAGATTTCTACTTAGAAGGAGAAATTCTCTCTCGTCGCCTTGGGCTGGAGATTTCAGTTGTTTCATACTGTCCATGTTCTTGAATCTTTATGAGTTGATTGTTTTGATCATTTTTATTGTTTTATTTTGGTACATTTTATTCGAGTTTTGGAACATTTCCGATGTGTTTTGATTTCGTTCTTTCACGAATGCTGAAATTTTAGATCGACTCAGCTAATAAACTGGTTTCGTCTAGCATGTCTAAGAGATTCTCTTCATTTTGATGTGATTCTTATTCTGTATGTTTAGTACTTTGTTAATGTTATTTTTTATGATATACTGTTTTGACAAATAAAATGGCAATTTCTCTTCGTCTTTCGAGCATTAAACCACCAAGGCTTTTGCAGAAAAATGCCGGGGAAAATGGTGGAAGTAACTTTTAGTAAAGAGCCACAAGTTGGACGATTCTCTGATTTTACTCAGTTTTCTTGTAAAATCTCTTGAGATACTCATATGAATCATCGATGAAATACCATTCTTTGAATTGAACTACTGCTGGAGTTTGAAGGTTTTACAGCAATTCATTCACAGGTCTAGCAAAATAGAACTGAAATTGAGTGTCGTATTTCCTATGGAGCATTTCAGAAGCTGCTGTCTTGAAATCCTTTAGAGTTTTCTGCTTTGGTAGGTTGGCCTAACAAAGACCACTACCACCTTAAATGCTGTTGATTTTGTGATTTTAATGGAGATTATTCAATTCTGTAGCTCTCTGTTCCAAGTCATAGCAATACATTCGGTGGAAAAGTTTAAGAAAATGGACTAAATAACCCTTGAATGTTCGAATTCTTTCAACCTCTTTTGTGGAATTGATATGTCTTTTTATTTGATATTAAGGTTCCGTTTGTTTTCTAGATCAAAAACTCAAAGCAAGAACTTCTTATTTTATTATTATTTTACACTTATTTCAAATATCTTATCACATCCACTATTGCTGTCTATCTTATTGAGTAAGGCACTTTCAATAATCTTCTTCAAATCAGCTGCACTATCGCAAACAAATACTCCAATTAAATCCACTCACAAAATATCTGAGATTATTCCAACTGTTAATAATAGCCTCTGGTTGGGGAAAAAGAGCGAGCACCCAGCCTAGACTAGAGAATAATCTGTCACACATTTTACATTGTATTTTTTATATGCAGAAGTAATAATAGGTAATGGTTAATAATCAAAGTATGCAAAGATAAATATACTAACGATAAATCAAAAGAAAGTGAAAGCACACCGTAAATAAGTGACTTAGCTTAAGTGTAAATTAAGGAGATATAAGTAACCGCGGAGGATGTTTGAATCTAAAAATGATTAAAAAAGGAAAAATAAACAATATCTTTTCAAATAGATTTTTGTAATCACATTAGAGTATTTATTTATTCTTTTTTGAATCAAAAATAATAATAAAATCCAGAAGTGGAGTTTTTTTAAAAAAATAAATGGATGCAACACTATTCGGAGAAAAGCGATAAAGGAGAACATCATAAAGTTATGTAATCTGTTGAATAAATGAAGACAAGTGCTAACAGGAAAGCTAAGTGAATGGTATCCAAAAAGGGTGGATTTTAGAAATAAAATGAATGGTTTTGATAGTAAGCTTGGTTTCAATTAGAAAAATCGACTAGCTTAAGATGCGCTTATGCTCTTTTTGAGTGGTGCTATTAATTGATCAAATTTATTAAAAAAAGAGAAACAGCCTCGCTGTAAAATCAAATTACAATCAATCAATCAAAAGAAGGAATTAAATGAAAATTAAACAATTCTTAGCCTTTGAATTGATTTGAATTAATACGTATTTCGTACGTTAAAGGTGTGTATGAGAGTTTGATGAATTCATTGGTTAAAATATTAGTATTTTAGCTCTTTGGATATGCTGAAATGATAAAAACAATGTTTGAATAATCTATTATTTTAAACAATTTTTCTCCAGATAGTGTCATATTCAAAATCATATTAATGCAATAGTTTTACATGAATACAAAGAATCTTAAGAGTTTAAAATTATAAAATCCACTGTGATGTCTAATTAAGTAGCCTCTTAGTATTAGGAGTAGTAAATTATTCATAAGCTACATAAGAAGGAAAAA
>Ga0302271_10001245_pt1 | contig 24777 bp, 16 predicted proteins | sample III_Bog_N1_1_FD_198767 | JGI IMG/M metagenome (GOLD analysis project Ga0302271, IMG submission 198767) | Peat permafrost microbial communities from Stordalen Mire near Abisko, Sweden - III_Bog_N1_1 | ecosystem: Environmental > Terrestrial > Soil > Wetlands > Peat | place: Sweden: Abisko... | reverse complement strand
GGGGTTATTATAAAACAGTTTCCAAAAAGGTTATTTTTTTTTCTTTTCTCAATATCTTTAGGAGGTTGAAATCATCGAAAACAACAGACGAATGGTGAATAACTTCTTCCCAAGCAGTGGATAACAATGAGTAATAGTACTACAGACCAAGTTGAAACGATAAAAACAACATTAAAATTTTAACTATATTTCTCTTTCTTTGTTTTATTTTTGGTGAGATTAACTTGCATTAATTAATAAATTGTAAAATAAATGTATTCCCTTTTTATTCTGCATGTTGATAACCTTAAGGACTACACAAAAATCAATTGGGTGAGTCACTTTAACGGTTAATATACCTAAAATTAGAGGAGCAGACAGATAGAACATAGAGAGAATTACTTTGATATTTATATTTCATATTAACATAAATTTCTATTTCGCTTTAGTGACTCCATTCACTGTAATTTCAACCCAATGTTTCCCTGGGTACAGCTTGTTATTTAAAATCTATTACATTTTCTACGAGCCTTTAAGTCTGATGAAAGTACCTTATTTAAGTTGGACGTTGTTTTTGAGCATAAATATCTTACTTGAATGTGTGCCATTATATTTCAAGTATGCAATCTTGTACTCCACACGAAGAAGAAGAAAACCTCTTTTTGTAGAATTTTCTGATATTTATTAGCAATTTACTTCTTCTTTTATTCTCTAATCATGACAGATGTTATTGCTGTTTTCCCCTTAATCTTTTTCCAAGTTTTTCCTGTTCTTCAATTTCTTCTCCTTCTTGACCAATTCTTTTATGCTTTTCTCATAATTCTTCAACCCATTTAGTTAACTCAATTCATTCATCTCCTATTTCATTCCATTCTCATGTTCTTCATTCCTCCCTCTTGAATTCTTATATCCCAATAGTTCCTTATCTGCTTCTCTGTTATCAACAATATCAAACTCAAACTGTAATTCACCACCTATTTCAACATTTCTATCTTTCACCATCAAGTTCTCAACATTTACACTTTACTAATCTCCAACTCCAAATAACTCTAATGCTTGCTAATTCCCTTTCTTCAGTAGCGTTCTACAAGCTCTAGTTGTAATAGCATCAATACTGTCTTGCTATTATTTCTTATTTCCCTATTATTACTATTAAATATTCTCCAAATTATCTCGTTCTTTTCCCAAATTCTTCCATTTTATACACATATCCAATACAATCTCTGGATGGTTTTTACTAATATCATTCATACAATTTCCAACACTTCTTTAGACATACTAAGAATCATCCTATTTTAACTACTCAAGAATCGGCAATATTGCCGTTGGCGATCTAACAAACTCTGTTAGATGTGTGCTCCATGGTAAATGTGGTCTGCAACCTTCACAAGATAGTCTACGGACATGTTCGTTGTTATCCTTCGACCATGCATACATGTAAGCCATAGCATCAGTTTCATAAAGATGTATGAATGGTCTCACTGTGAATTCAGATGTACTACCAGTAGTCAATTCCTTTTAAGCCAACAAACATAAACTGTTTATAATATTCCTTGTTATCCCTCCTCCTCTTCCCTCATTCTATCTTCTCTTACTTTAAGTGCCAGCATAGACACATCTAAGTGATCGATTCCATGTGTTTCTACAAAATCTGGTAGGATCCTCATAAAATAGTTAAAAGGTAGTTTTCTGTTCGCTTGTAGGATTATGTCTATTGCTTATTCATACGGTTTATTAATCACATCGTTGAGCAGAGCAGAAACATGATTCTTTCGTTCTTTAAGTGCTTTATCCTTCCATATCAAAAACTTAAGATAAAAAGAGGGATGTATTGAAAGAAGGATAAACAGATTGAAGAGCTGTGCTTAAGAATGTAAGTGCTTCCTTGTTGAATAAGATATCTCGAGCTGAGGTGTATGACATTCAGGCAAGGGAGAAAGTAACAAAAAAAGTGAAAAGATTTGTGGATCTGTATAATTAATTTTGTTGGTTTGATTTTTTTATGATAAACGTATCTCTTGGGGAGAGGGTGTCTTATCAGCGACCCAAACCGATTGGATAAGGGATTTTTCAAATTTCGTGCTGGTTTTTTATAATAGAAAAGGATATTAAACAGATACTTCCTGCTTATTCTTAAATGGTTGGTGCTTTGGCTTGTTTTGAGAACTTTTGAATAAATAGAGAAATACATTTAGTTTATTAGAAAAAAAATCAGTAAATAGAAACAAACATAATAATATGGGCAACATCCATATCACACACAGAAACTCCTCTTGCATTTACTTTTTCCTTCATCTATCTCTTCATTCTTCTTCCCCAATTAGCATAAAATCTGTTTTTGCTTTCATTACTCCATTCACTAATATTTCAATGTAATGTTTCCCTGGGTAGTGTTTCCTTGTTGAGAGCTGTTACATTCTCTGTTAGCCTTTAAGTTTTATAGAAGCTCCATGGTTGAGTTAAAAGTTATTCTTGAACATGAATATTTTACCTGAATGTGTGCCATTCGATTTCAAGTATGCGATCTTGTATTCTAATCGAAGAAGATGACTGTCAGAATCTTCCTAAGGTTTAGTGTCATTGGAGAGTTATTCGGGATCGGCGTCCTCGTTTGAGTTATCCTATAATGTAATATCTTTGTTTGATTATTTTCCTTTCTTTGGTTTCTTAGTAGGTTTAAGATTCTCAGTATCCTCCTTATCTCCATCATTGGTTATTTCTTTTTTCTAAACTGCAATTAAGTTGAGTCTCTTAGATCTTCTCAAACCTTCTACTGATTAACCAGCTTCTTCTTCTTCTTGTTATTTATTCAATCTACCCTTGTCTTCTTTTCCCTCTTTATCTTTCTCTTTTCCTTTCTGTTCTTTGTTTCCTGCAATTACCTCAAACTCAAACTCCACTATCCCACCAATTTCAACTTTCTTATTTATCACTTTCAACCCTTCGACATGCACATTCTCCTTTTGACCAACTTTAAACAACTCCAATGCTTCTTAATTCCCTTTCTTCAGCAATGTCCTACAAGCTTTGTTTATTATAAAATCAATACTATCTTTGCTATTCCTATTCGACTCTTAGATCTACTTCTTTGAACTCTTCGTCATCTTCATTTCTTATTCTATCTTCCATTCTTTACACATTTTCAATACAATCTCTGGATGATTCTTACTTATATCGTTCATGCTATTCCCAACACTCTTCTAGACGTACAACGCATCGTCATACTTTAATTATTGTATTATTGGTAGAATTGAAGTTGGATCTTTCACGAAATCAGTTAAAGGATTGCTCCAAGGTAATAAAGGTCGGCAACCTTCACTGGATAGTCTACGGACATGTTCGTTCGTATCGTGTGACCATTCGTACATGAACGACATAGCATCGATACCATAACGACGAATGAATGGACGTACTGCGAATTCAGAGGAACTACCTGATGTCAACTCCTATTTGAAAAACACATTAGAACGTTTTGAAGATACAAATCATAGAAATAAAGGAGAAGTAGTCTAGTTAAATGGTAGTCAATATTTATGATTCTAAACGTATATACCTTGAGCGCTTGCATAGACAGTTTGAGATGTTCTATGCCATATTGTTCAACGAAATCAGGAAATACCATATTCACAAATCCACTCGATAAATTTCTATTTGCTTCTAGAACTATTTTCAGTGCTTGCTCGTAGGGCTTATCGATTACTTCATTTATAGCTGAAGATACATGGTGCATTCTGTCTTTGAGTTCGCGATCCTTCCAAGAGCTATCGAAGATCAGGGATAGAAAGCGCTTAGAATTAAATCCAGGGTGAGCTTAAGTGATTACAGTGCTTAGAGATTTGATGGTTTCCTTGTTGAAGAAGCGATCTTTCAAAGTAGATGACATAAATGGGAAGAGATTGTATTGTGTAGACTAGAAAAGGGAATAATAAAAGTACTATTGTCTTTTGTTTATTTTTTTTTGATTCTTTGAGCTAGATCAAACTTACCTTACCGAACAGATTTAAACCGTAACAAATGTTCTAGAAGATTATTTTCAAATTTCGCGCGAAGTCTCTCACTTTTTTTTTGGCTAGCCAGTCGAATAATAATAATAACTCAAGCAAATAAAACAATTGCATATTGCACATATGAATAAGATGAAAGACACTTAAATAATAATATTCCTGCATTTTTCTTATATTTTGTAATCTTAAATAAAGAAAGTGAATAAATACTACTAAAATATTTCTGCAATAATAATCAAATCTTTAGATCCTCTCTCTTTCTTTCTTATTAAATCCTAACGAAGCTATTTAAGTATCTTTGTAAAACTCATCAAATGTAATACCTTTTGATTTCCTTCTTGATGTTTATTTTCTTCTCATATTCTCAGAGAGAAACTGTCTTTCAAGAATCTTCTTCGAAGGGTCATAGTATTTTTGACCATGACTTATTCCTCAAAGAAAAAAAAAGGAAATTAAACAAAAAAATATAAAGCTCAATTTATCTTTGTTTTTTGTGTTGTAATTTGATACATGCTCCTCAACAATAGTGTTATGAAGATGCTCCAGCAGACAGCAAGATATTTTGCACAAAACATTCGTCTCCATAGGCAGCAGCCATAACAACAAATGCAGTTATTTTGCATCCCAAAATATTAGTTCTCATAGTAGAGTTTTTCCAAAAAGAATTTATATGCGATCTTAGGTGTGCCTAAGAATACTCCACTAAGCGACATTAAGAAAGCATACTACAAGCTAGCTAAGCAATATCATCCTGATTCAAACCCTTCTCCGCAAGCGAAAGTGAAATTTGAAGAGATTTCTGAAGCATATGAAATTCTCGCTGATGAGAATAAAAGGAAATTATATGATTCCTGTGGATATGGCGATGAAGCAGATGATAATGACAAGGAAGAAGGTGAGAATGATTCTAAGGAGGAAGGAGATAAATAGTCTTCGAAAGGATTTAGTAAAAAGAGAAATCGTTACCATGAATATGAAGAAGTATTCTAAGATTTCGATGCATTTTTTGAGTAAAAAATGAAACAAAAAGCGAGGCCAGCTATTAAAGGAGCTGATGTTCATTTAAGTTTAGATTTAGACTTCTTAGAGAGCTTCTCAGAGGGTGTTTTAAAAGTAATTAAATTTGAAAGAAAATGTCTTTGTCCTGATTGCAGAGGAACTCGCGCAATGAAAGGTACAATCCCATCGAAATGTTATGCTTGCGGTGGTACAGGGACAGTGTTTTTGAGATCAACTGATGCGTCTAAGTAGTCGATGCAAGATACAATTTGCACTGAATGCGATGGGTATGGGAAAATTGCGAAAAGAAAATGTCAGACTTGTGAAGGAATTGGATATAAGACGATGGGTGTTGAAGAAAATATAAGAGTCCCATAAGGAGTGAAGAGTGAATAAGTGCTGCGGAAGGAAGGTTGTGGAAATGTAGGTGAATAAGGAGGAAAAAATGGAGATTTATTTGTGAAAGTTAAAGTTAAAGAACATCCGTATTTCAGCAGAAATGGGAATAATATTTTAACGACTTGCAATGTGTCGATAGCATAAGCTATTCTAGGTGGGAAGACATAGATATCGACGTTATATGGGAATGTAGATGTGGATATACCAAGTGGGACAAGAGATGGAGATACTAAGAAGTTAACTAATATGGGTGTAGCTAAGGATTAGATTCGATACAAGGGTGATCATGTATTGACTTTTAAGATTAAAATGCCATCGAAACTGTCACCAGAGACAAAGGAAGTGTTTGAGAGACTCAAAGAAATTGATAAAGAGATACCTCTTGGACCAGAGTAGATATTTAGTTAGCAATGAATGGGGAAAGGAGGGGAAGAATGGATACATATGTGGTTGATTTTTGTAGATAAATTTTTTATGAGATTAAAGGTAAAAAATGATAAAGTTTAAGGGTAGAAAATATAATGAGGAAGTTATAGAAAGTAGCTGGAAGATAGATGGGTAGTTGCAGTTATTTGATAGAAAAAAGAATCAATTTGTTGTTGGAAAAATCGCAAGGAGATAGCGTTAAAAGAAATAGACACTCCAATGCTAAAAATGATATAGAAAAAGATGTAGAAGCAGGTAAGGATATCTGAAAGAGGGGAGGGGGTCTAAGATAATGCATTCTGACAGCGAATATCTTTGAACTTTTGTGTAAATTTTCATTTAAAACGCAGGAAGTTCTCTTTTATAAAAAATAATTAATATTCTTAAACAAACAATATCTGCAAAAATAATCTGATTTATCTCATTTCATGGATCCCATTCAAAATCCTGAAAACACTACTGTCAAAGAAGCCCTTGAATCCGTCGAAGAATTAGCTAAATCCTTCAATTAGCTACTGGATAACCCTCCTACAGAAGGCTACTCCAAAACGGATGTTATCCTTATCAGACATGGGTATTCAGAATATAACTTCCAATCTGATAAATTCAAAAACGAAACAAATTTACACATTCACTCTGAAGAAGCAAGACTTCTACGCTTGAACATCGGCGATATCGACACACCTCTTCATTAAATAGGTTTGACTTAAGCATAAAACTCCTAGAAATACATTAACGATCTTGACATTGATACTGTGTTTATCTCACCATTGCTAAGAACCCTTTAAACAACTGAAGCACTCTTCGCATCACATCCTAATAAGCAATCAATTAAATACATTGTGCTCCCTGAACTAGCAGAGGGATTATGTTTTAGTTGTTCTTTTGCGCCACTTGCATTCTCAGATACACGCTAAAAATAATTCCCATAATATGATTTTTCCCATGGACAGAGATTCACTAAGAAAGCGCTATGGTAAATGGAGCAGTTAGCATGTCCCTAAGCGATGAGCAACGCATTGGAGAAGTTCTCTGGAACTGACAATGAAGATGAGTTATCGAAAATATTCTTAACAGAGTTAGATAGGCTTTTCCCATCATATATTGAGACGCATGATCATCTATGGGAGCGCGCTTAACAAGCAAGGAAGTTTATAGAAGATTACAAGAAGAAGAATCTTGCACCTGGGAAGAAGATCTTGATTGTAGCACATTATGTTTTATTGCTGTTTTTGACGAGTTCGGAGAAGAAATTAGATTTCCATGATATGGATGGAATCAAATGCAAGAACTCTAAGCTGATTCCATGGGAAATATGAACAACAAAAGAAGAGAGAGAGAGAAAGGAGGAGAAGATGAGTAGTGATTTTATGATATTTTCTGAGAGTATTTTGAGTAGAATATCTTAATATTTTGTGTATTTCTGTATTTGTATCTTCCAATAAAAAAAGGAGCGAATTTTATCAAATATTCAACGACTTTATGTTATTTTATGAATAAATAATTATCCAAAACAAACATTTCCCAATATTATACCACTTTTACCTTATCTCCCATTTATGAAACAATATCTTATGCATTATAACATCTCCTCTCAATTACTCTTATTTTGCATCTTCTCCATATGGTTCATTTAACCTTCTTTAGGAGAAAACTACTACTACAGTCTAGAAGGTATAACTAAAAAATCCATCGAAGTTCCTGATTTATGCGAGTTCACATCAACTTATCCTATGAGTGCACGCTGCTCCATCGAAAAAGGATCCTTTCTGTAGGATTCTGCTTACAACACAACAACTAACTCAACAAACTGGAAAACTCTTCGAGTCGTTGAATATAACATTGATAGAAATGGAAAAGGTGGTGATGGTCCTAATGAAAATGGACTTAATTCTATTGTTCAAGTACTCAAATAGTTTTACCCAATTGATATACTTCTCCTGATTGAAGTCGCTAGAGATTGCCCGCAATGGGGGACTGTAAATGGAGCTGAGTATATCGCTAGAGAACTCTAAATGGAATGGGCTTACACTGTTGAATTTATTGAAATCGAAGAACGACTTATGAAAAACAACTACCAATGCACTATCGGAAATGCTGTGCTATCAAGCAGACCGCTTTCGCATATTCACCAGAAGACATTTAAATCTCAGTGCTGCATGTTCAGTGGAAGAGTGGGTGGAAGAGTAGCGATAAAAGCTACTTTAGCTGATTTCGGTGTGACATTTATCAGCAGCCATTTGGAATCTGGTACAGGTGCGACTGATTTCTTGTAGGCAATTGCAGTCAGGGAGAGACAATCTCAAGAACTTGTGGAGATGATAACCAAAACGGAATTAAGGAATAATATAATTTTAATTGGTGGCGATTTCAATTCACCTTTGAGATAATTCTCATTGGGGAATGAGTTTAGATGCTATGAGGATCCATTAATGAAGAGATATCCCTGGCCAAATAGGAATACATGTGTAGGTGATGTACTTGGTTCTGTAGGCCTGAATTCGTTTGATTATGTGTATTTAAGGAATCATGAGAGATTTGAAGTTGAACCGGAGATATGCAAGATAATTTAATGTTCAGGGTACTCTGATCATTATCCGATTAAGATTGATTTCAAAAGGAAAGAGTGAGTGACAAAGGGATAAGATAAATATTTTGAAAATATGTACAAACTTGTTCGTTTTTATTGTGTTTTTTTCGATTCGAAAATTTATCCCAAAAAATGTCAATTTCTAAATATTTTGCACATGAAAAAAATACATGGAACAGGCAGTCAATTCAATCATAAATCATAAAAAACTCCTATGAAAACCCATACTGAAACTATGAAATTAGGGTAAGGATAGCAGTGCACATCTAAGACATACTCGATGTCTGTCTGAAGTATCTCATGGATGCAAGTCTACTTAATCTCATCCCAGACTTTCTCGATCGTTGTGAATGGCATATTCAGTGGGAATCCGAAGAACTTCTTATTTGGTGGCACATATTCTTCAATTTGTGTTTAGATTTTCTCTAAAGTTTATTTGGCACTTAGATATTTCCTGCTGAATTCGTTTTCAACAGAATTATTAGTATTCACACCGAAATTTCCCATGCTAGGATTGTTGCCAGGGAAACCACCCATATTCCCTTGATTGTTCCCAGGGAAACCGCCCATATTCCCAGGGTTGTTCCCAGGGAAACGGCCCATATTTCCAGGGTTGTTTCCAGGGAAACCACCCATATTTCCAGGGTTGATGTTCGCTTGTTAGTTTAACTAAGACATGTTGGCTGCTGGATTGATATTTTCTTCAGCTAACTCAGTCTTTTTGTACAAAAAATTGCACATTAAATACTACTCCAAAAAAACAAACAAACAAATCTTACTCCCAATCCAGACAATCTGCACTTGTATTTCATGGACTCCAGTGCTTAGAAGAGTTCTTCTTTGTTTCGATCGCTACTGAATTTCGTGCTTTCAGGCTGGAAATTGACTTCTTTCTAACGAGATTCTATAATTCTAAAAAAAAATAAAAAAATTTATAATTTCAGAACTGATTTGATATCTCAAACAATCCTTATGATCTCACCTTCTCTCTAAGAAACTGAAAATTGTCATTTTGAGTTATTTAATTGGATCTAGCGGTGTGACTTCATATTTCAAGGCATCTTCAGTCTTATAAATTGACTCAACACCAACTTCTCCAAAAAGTGTGTCAATCCTAGCATCACTCAAGAAAGGAGACCATAACTTTGGATTTTCAATATTCCAATCTAGCTAACTCGGTGCATCACTAGGCTAAATATTCACGTAGATATTCTTATTATCTACTAAGCATCCAACGCTGTAGAGCGGACACGCTTTATCGTATCTATTAATTACAGATTATTTATTTTTCCCGACTGTGCAGCATAAAAACTAAGTTCCAAGTGTCTCAGAAGTCATCACAAATGGCTCACCAGTTGAAGGGTTCCAAACCTCAATCTTGAAAAGTCAATAATAACGCATTTTTTATCTCAAAAAATTCTATTTTTTTTAACTTTTATGAAAAAATATTTAAAATAAAGTATTTTTACTTTATTGGTGGCAGTGTCTCTTCTGAGTACATAAAACGCTTTGCCTTCTGGGATAGCATGTCCTAGAATGACATAACTCTTGTAGTTTCTACCACACTAGAAATCAATATAATTGAAGTAATTGCAGAGTAAGAACGCATGCTCTTCGAAATCTCCACCTTTGAGATCTAAAAACTACTACGAATCGCAATGTATATCGGGGATGTCTTTAAACAGCTCCGTGTCATTTTTGAACGGAATTAATGACACAAATCTAGCTACTTTCTCGATCGCATGCTCGTCTTTCTTAATATCTTTAGGATCGATAAAATCTCCACCTAGGAAAATTGGAGGTGGTCGGAGCATCGTTAAATATCGTGGAAGATAAAATGAATTCTATTCAATATCATTCCCCCAGACTCGAATATGTCTTTAGCTGAAAACCTTATTTTTCTTGAAGGTTTCCATCCATTTAAGTGCATCATATTCGATGCGATTATCAATACCATCACCATAGAAAATATCATCATTTTCTTGTTGTATTTCAATAACTGGGCTGACATTTATTGAGAGACTAATAGTAGTTGGAATCAGTGGATCTATTCTGATTTTACTAGCTTATTAACCAAAGTTCGTGTTGATTCCAAGAACATTTGACAGATCAGTGTAGTATCCGATAATGATAATTGGTCGATTTAATCTGAAAGTTGCCGTTAATTTTTGATTTTGGAACAATGTAAACAATGGAATTTAGATATTTCCAAGGAAGAAGGAGTGTTCTGTTCGATTGAATTTCTTTTTGTTTGTTCTGCTTTGTTTTTAGATAATTTTCTTATCAAATAGCGATACGACAATTTGATTTGCAGAATTGAATATCTCGTAGTTGGAGAGTTTGTTATTGAGCAACTAAGGTAAGAATATTGGTCGATCACAACTCCATTCTGGATTATTACCTTCAAAAGGCTTAGAAGATATGATATATTCTTATTTCTCGAAAATTAATTTTATCTAGACAAAACTGTTCACACGAACGAGATCTTGGATGTTTCTGAAGTCAATCATCTTGTTAGAAGGATCGTTTGGGTCATCAAAACCTAATCGACAAAAAAAAGAAAAGTGAAAAAAACATTAAATAATGGGAAAATCATTTTTCAAGTACGTTTGTTGCCAGTTGGGTGAGACATCTAAGGTTCAGGCATTCCACCGCCGAAACCCATACCCATGCCCATTCCCATACCCATTGATATTTTAGACAATCTTGCATTCATCATGTTGAATTGTTAGATTCGAATTCCTTCATCGTCTCGCAATGGAACATTCGTACCATGAGATATCTAAAAAGAATCAAAATTGTCAAAAAAACCCCTTTATTTATCGATTGTTTTAGCTTTGTTACATGGAAAAGAAACGATATCCCTTCTTTGATGTCTTGTAATCTCATTTTCTCTTCTTTTTTCTTTTTAGGTTGTAGTTTTCTCTATTGCGTGAAACACTACTTGATTAATTCGAAGAGTAAGATTTCATTCTCCTCCACGATGTATTCATTCACGACATTCTTGAAAGTCAACGGTGCTCCTCCTTTGTTGTTTTATTTGCGGATCATAGCAAATTTCTAACGTTTTCTGTGATGAAAAAATATTAATTAATTTTTCTGTCTTATTTCGAATTTTCTGATAATTTTTTACAATAGGACTCTCTTGATATTTTCCACTCTTTTTTTAGTTGCAAATGATTGATTATTAAAGAAATCTTTCGTCGTGATAGCTACATCTGCTAAGAACATTGTCTTTTTATTTTCCTATGCAACATCCTCACCAAGTTCATCCATCAAGAATATGCCTTTCTCCGTTTTCTAAAAAAGAAAAAAATAATTACAAAAAGATTTTTTTACAATACATACAAACTCAGGAATCTCTAAGAAAAAAATACCTCGATGAGTTCCATGAGTTTGAGATTATCATAAATCTCATCTTCATGCATGGGAATGAATGTAATGTCTGGGTTAATAAGACTACATTTAATCAGTCTTTCCCTTAGGGAATCGATATGCGCAAATGGCAAGAAAATATCCCTCAACACTTTCTTTCTTTGATCTTTAAATCTCAAACTCCTCAGCTTCTCTAGCTAAAGCTCATTCCTTGGATCATTCACATCAAAATGATATCCTTCATCTTCATGCTCATCTAAAAGTTAGTTCACTTCATCATCGGGATCTTGAAATGCTTGCATTAAATCTTAATTCGTGGATTAGCCTTTTCCGAAATTATCAATGTTCTAAGGAGGCATTTTGTCTCCAGTGCCAGTCCATTCACAGAGAATACTGATTTTCCCTCTGAAAAGTGCATCTTCTCTAGCTTTTTTTTCTTGTTCTTCAAGTTACTCCATTTTTGTTGCGATCATTTGACGCTCTTCTTCTTTTCTTTTTTCTTCTGCTTCTTCAGGTGAAAGTGCGACATTTAGCTCCTGCTTATCGTTGTTTTCAGATACTACATCGTCTTATTTTTTACTTTCACTGTCTTTTTTGAGCTAATTCTAAGGGTTCTTCTTACGAAGGCTGTTATCCAACATTTCTTTCTGAAAAAATATAAAAAAAACAGTGAGAGCTTATTAACTAAATATTTTCCCTTTTTCTTTCATTAATTTAGTTACTTTTTTCAATTCTTCTCTAGCAAGCTCATCCGCTTTAGCTTTCTCTAGTATTCTCTTTTTTTCCTTTTCAATTTCCTACAATTTCTGTGCTCTTCTCGCACTAGCTCCTTAGCAAAATTCCACTTCACTTAAAATCTATGCAGTTGCTGTAATTGTCCTAGAATGATCTCCTGGAATCTCCAAATCAATCACATCTAGCAATTTAGTAAATATCCCTTTCTGTAATATCCTTAACTACATGGATTTAGGCCTTGTAAAGATTAAAATATGAAACTACTCCATAATCTTAACCTCAAAACTTGGCCATTCGACTGTACCAAATCCACTTTAGCCTACAATTTACCCATTCACTACGAGCTCAACAAATATCTTATCTGCTCGAATAGATGATCTTCTACCGTTTTCAGTTCTGTCTGCTTCTTTATCCTCCGTATAAGTATCCTTAGATAGCAAGAATTCTAACTCCATTCCATTATCTTGATTACGATATTGTTTCGCGAATAATTTATATGGACTGTGATTCTTATTCTAAGCATTACGGATGTTCTACACTTGTTTCCATCTCTCCAGCACCTAAACAACGAGCAGCCAAACAATATTATTACCCCTCCGTTTTATATTTATTTTTGTTTTACTTCAAAAATAAGATTTCTAAGTAAATTAGCTTCATCTGCAACTTATTTCTACAATTTATTTCTTTCATTCTCGAGAATCGCAATTTACTTCTTTGGCTACTAATGCACAAGTCTCTCTAAGTAAGCTATCTCCTATTCAATGATCTTCAGTGCTCTATCGTAATGTGGGATTAACGCTAGATCACAGCGATCTTTATATTACGATACTTTCCCAAGTAATTCCTGGATTTATAATTCCTCTGTGATCATCCTGTAATGTTTAGTTAATGTGATTTTACCGATATACACTCTTAATCTAAATGGATCATGCTTGTTTTAGTTTAGTCTCTCGCAGTTAATCGCTGGTCTACGCTTGACTGCAAGTGCTGGATTCGCTTGTAATGATACAATTCGTATTTTAGATATTTTCTCATCGAAAAACTACTGATCTACAACAAGATCAGCATTTTTTTTGAAGAGCTTAGAAAGAAACCGTGGGTTTTCCATCATACGTTACTTTTACAGTTAGGTTTCTAGATTTATCAGCCAATCACTCTCGTTCGCGATGTACAAACCGTCTTTTCCCTAAGAAGAACAAAAGTAAATAAAAATCAAGCCATCTTCCCCTTCTTTCGTCTCCATTTCCCTCAATTTCCCTTATTATCTTACCATAAGATCATCGATCTCCGATTTAGGTTTGTTTCTGTTGAGTAACTCATCTTTAAGTCCTTTTTATTCAGCTTCTCCTCTTCCTTCAATCTAAGCTTTTTTCACTTTTTAAAAAATAATCAAACATAAATGAAATAAAACCCTATCATTTTCTTCATATTTTTCTATCTTTTTTTTCTTACTGATGATTGCATCATCGATGTCCTCCATTGGGATTTTAGACAATCCAAAGAATCCTTCTTTACGTAGAACAGACTGCACAAAAATGTCAAAATCAGTCAATTTTTATTAAAAAAAACATCCATAAATTTAAAAAAAATATTCAGTAAAAATAATAATTTAAAAATAGTTTTACAGTGAACTCATCTTAATCGGCTTGACGGTCTAGCTGCGAATAGAAATCACTCCTTACAAGTCTGGTCATTTGAATTTAGCTGCTTGCTGAAGGGATGTCACTTACAAGTGGGATTTTACGTTGTTTTTGTACTACACCAGCTCCAGCAGGGTTAATATTGACGTTGCTATTATTATTAGAAGGCTAGTTTTAAGAAATAGCCGATTGAAACTAGCCTTATTACCCTGCCTGATCAACACCTGGGGGAATCAGATTCGCATTGATATCCTATCTTCCAGAGGGATTCGGAGGAAGAATAGGATTGTTGTTGTTATTGTTATTGTTGTTTTTGTTGATATTAAGCATATTTTTTCTCTTTTGTGAATAATAGTCAACTCTTTGATTTGCTTGTATGCTTGTCTGTTCAATATCGCTGGCCCCCCTTGTTTCTTCTTTGAGTTTTCTCTTTTTTATTTGATTTTCTTTTGCAGATTTTTATTGTATCTCTCCCAGTGTGTTTTAATGTATATTTTAATGTGAAAATCCTCAAATTTTCAAATATTATCTTGTGCGCTTCCCCCCTTAAAAGGCAATAGAAAGAAGAAAAAAGATTTGAAAAAAGACTAAAACCCAAAAGAAAATTTAAAACTTATTTCTTCTTTAGGATCGCAAAGGAGGTGATATTATTACCTTGGATATGATGAATAATTTAGTTGATTTTGGCAGAAAATTTTCAAATTTGTTTAGCTAATTTATCTTGCGCATAGATTAATTAGCTAATAAAACCTAACTTGGTTTCATTTAAACAAAGCCTTTTTATCATTTTTTTTATTATTAATTTAGGGGTTTTAATTATCATGCTTTTCAACCTTTTATTATTATTATTGTGATGTTGTTTTTTGCCATCTTTAATTGCAAAATAAAATTCATTTAAAAAACCAAAATGACATTTTTTATGAGAAATGTAAAGAAATTCAAGATTAAAATGTGTGCTTTCTTATAGAATAATAGAATATTTCGCAGAGATATCTCCCCTCTCTCTCTTTTGGTTATTTACTACTTTTCTAACAACTAATCGTAGAAGAGAGAGAGAGAAAGATAGACCACGATAGAGAGAGAGAATCGAGAGTGATAAAACCTGCCTTTTTGGATATTATAAGATCAATATTTGTTTCTAATTTCCTTTCTAAAAGCTTAAAGAATAAGAAAAATTGAAGAAAAATAAATTAACAAAACCCAAAGAAGAAGATCAAGGACAACACAAAATATCTCCTCTTTCAGTGTTATTTTTATTCATTATCTTTATTCAATCTCCCCCAAAATGAATCCAGAAGCTATCGACGAGACGATAGCAGCTTTAAGAGCACAACTCCTCAATAAGCAGCATTGGCAGTCTGTTAAAGAAGCAGCATAAAATCTTCTTTCAAATGCAAATCTAGAAGAAAAACATTTCACTTTAATATCTTCTTCCATTGAAGTCTTGCAGATTCTGTGTAAAGCAGCCGACAATACGTCCATTAGCTACTCATCATCAGCATCTTGGAATGACTATTATACATTAGTGTAAAATTCAGTCGATCAGATCCTTCTTCCGATTCTCAGAGGTTTAACGCAGAGTTCTCAGAAATGGAAATTACCTACAAGTACATAAACTGTAATAAACATCGCGGAGTTATCCATGGAGATTATCACTAAGAATATCGAAAAAGCTGATTTTCCTAAACTAGTAGAAGCACTCCCGATAGTGTTTACCTTAGCTAAGATAATTGAAACAGAAGAGCAAAGTCAAGATAAAAATATCGAGCAGAATACCAATGAAGATCAGTATTTTGAATGGAGATTTCCAGTAATAAAAAAGATTTTGGGGTATTAAAAAGATCTTTTTAATTGTATTATCTTTGCCCTTTGACATAGTTCGGACGTGAGTTCAAGCGAACTGAAGACCGCATAGCATGGGAGGGTACTCTCAAAGAAGGCATGATAATAGATTGTCTGAAAATTGCTTGGAAAGAATCTAGGAAAATATGGTCAAAAGCGAAGATTATAAAAATTACAAAGGGTGATAATGGAGATTTCCTTTAACTCAGCTATCTAGATGATTCTATGCCAAATGTGTAATAAATAGTAGTGAATTGGGGGATATTTTGATATTTCTTGAAGGTTTTTCAATGTTTAAATATCGTTTTGTTGTTTTTTTGTTAGTTAATTTAAGACAACTAGCTATTATATCGACAAAGAAAACACACGTGCAGTTGATTTTGAGTGGAGATAGAAACTAGATAAAGGTTCTGTCGTGGATGCTGCATATCATACTCAATTTTGGTCTAAGTCTGTTGTTGTTGATACCCGTTTCGATGAAAAACATAATCGGAAATTACTCATCAGTAAGTTGTTTTTTTGTGATTATTAGAAAGGAATGTTTAGAATGTGTTTGATATTCACTTTTTGCTTTTTTTTATATATAAATACTATCGATATTTATGTCTCAAATTGACTTTTTAACTTAACAGGATTTAGAACTGATAAACTTGAAGATATTACAGCAAAATCACCTGTTATTTCTGAAGCAGAATCAGGGAATATTTCTACTTAGCTTGAATATTTCCAGCCCCCTGATGAATGGATCTCCCCTTTTAGTGTCAAAATCCAAACGTAAGTCTTATTAGCCTTTCTTTGATTCTCTTCCTCTTCATTATCAACTTATATATTATTTTATTAATAATATTTTCCCTTTTTTTTGTTGTTTCATCCAGTCCAGGTTCATAATCTCGTGAGGAATACTATCCTAGAGATGTCATCAGCAGTTCATAGCTTGTCGATGATGGAAATGATCAACTATTTACATTAGAGAATGCACAACAATAAATATTTGCTATTGAACGACCAACTCGAAGTGGCAGTTCGTCATTTATTGTTAAGATTCTTAACGAATTTGGTGAAAATAATGGATTTGCAGGAATTCTAAATAGATTCAAAAACACCTCAACAGGATCGAATAACACCTGCTGTCCTATTGATATCCTCTCGAACTACCTTTAAGCGCTTAGTTCAATCAATGATCTTCTTTTCAAACCCTTTGCTGAATAATATACCCTATCTATCTTCTAATCTGCGGAAGATTTACTTCTCCATTGCGACGACATGAACAACCTCCGCAAATACGAAAAAGAATCCATCTAATCCATCGTAGAAAGCTTAGAGAGTCTCCTAACTCGCTCCAAACTCTCTGAAAAAGAACGAATCATCCATATTGACTAATTATCCTTGAAACTCTCCTTGAAATGCTCTAATACGCAATTACTCAAACAACGTATTGTTGGATTAAAATTAATCACATCTATTATCGAATATGCCTACAGAAATGCATAAAAATCAGCTCTACACGCGGAGATCAAGCCGAAATAGCTTGCAGCATGGATAGTCTCAGAGAAGATAATCGAGAATATCTATATAAATAATATTCATTCGGAATTAATTATTCGAAGTTAAATATTCTTGAAATTCACTGTTTAATAAAATATCTTACAGGAATCTACTATTCAAGAGATATTCCTGACTATGGCTAGATAAGACGAAGTTACTTAATCTGGGTTCCTTAAATTGCTAACTGGAGTCTCCAGCTATCTCAGTAATGATTCGGCGAAAGCGATAATAGCTAGTATCAGTAGAATAAATGATCCAAGGGAAATAAGAATTGAGCATATTTAGTTAGTCTATGAATTAGCGAAATCTGTATCACTTGCTGTACCTTCTGATAAGCCTATTGCTTTGGATTAAGGTGAGAATAAGGAGAATATTGTCAATGTATTATTACCTGGGAATGAATCAGAAGTGAATTCGAAGTTAAATCTCGCTTTGGAAGTGCTTTATGAGATGATAACTCAAGCTGTACGTGAAGGTGTGGAGACTAAAGCAAAAGAGTGCTTTATTGGGTTGATAAAGGAAAATTAAGATCTTAGAGAGAAGTTTTTGAGGAAATTGCTGTTAGCATTTGAAGCTGAGATTGAGATAAACACTACAAAGAGAATACTACCTGTCATTAAAGCAATCATTGAGGCAGGCTAAGGTAAGTTGGAGTAGTCTGTGAAAGAGCATGATATTGTGAGAATCATCTTGGAGAATATGATAAAAGCTTTGAAAGTTATAGGAGTTGGGTAGAGTAATAATAGTCATGAGGCACAATAGGAAAAGACTCTGGATTTCTACGAAAGAGTAGAGTTTCTTCGATGGCTTGATGGGAAAGTTGTTTCGGGTAGTATGCTAAGTTAGCTAAGTATGTTGCAAGAACTCTGGAGATTATTACAAAACTCTGATGAATCTAGCATGAATCTGTTGTATCTCTGGATGGAGGAAGTCTCGACGGATATGAATGTGAGTGTGTCTGTATCTAGGTTCTTAATCGATACATTGAATGCCGCTGAGAATAAATAAGAGAAACTTATTAATTTCACGAATGTTGCATTTCATACACTGAAGACAGTGGTGTTACATACGAATACGCTAGATTAACTCATCGAATATAGAGTCTCCCCGTTTATCTAAAGAAGTAATTCTAACAAACCAGAAATCAAAATCAATAATCAAAATGAGAAAATACCAGGAACCGCAGTTTCTGCTATCACTGAAGACCTTCACGATGAAGACAAATGGCTAAATAACTAAGATTGGCGAGTTTAAATAAATCCTTGGGAGATCAAAGGGTATGAGTTACTTTGGGATATTGCAAATCTATGTAAAGATGCTGAAGTTAGCAAAAATGCATTGCTATTTATTGCAAGCTTGCATTTATAACTCTCCCCAAATATGAACCTTTCATAAACTGTTGAGCATTTCTTAAACGAATCACTTTTGAAAATCAAAACTAACTCCTACCCATTAGTCGCAATCGAAGGAATCCATTGTATTTTGAGTCTCAGTGAAATTCAAGGTGTAGGATATTTAAAATCCTTGCATTCGTTAGTTAAGCGAGAAACGGTGAATCTGTCGATTTTACCTGATATGGCTAGTTTCTTTGATGTGCAGAGACGATTTGATGTGAAAATATCATCGAATAAAACGCTTCTTGATTTGAAATTGGTCATCGCAGGGAAACTTAAATGCACATGGAACTAAGTGAAAATAAAGCGAACAACGGGGCTAGAGTAGTTATCTGACATCGATAATGGCAGGACGATAAATGAGTTGAAATTGAAAAATTTCGAGGATTTGCAGATTGAAAAATCACAAACGCAAGAAGTACCTGAAGCAGCAATTCTAACGTTCGAAGGGGATTTAACAGTCTAAGCGGAGGAGATATTCACTGGATGGTTTAGGTAGTTCTCGACGAGTAATAAAATGAATGCGAAATAGTTAGGTTAGTTTTTCTTTAGTTGTACGCATTAGCAGTGCGGACCGGAGGATTCGAGAGTTACTTCGATTATTTAAGCATGGGATACAGATCAAGATGGGAAATTGGAATTAGATGATTTCTTACGATTCTATATTGATGCATCGAAGAATAAGAAGCATGTTGTATGGAAGAATATCAGAGCACATGGATTTGGGAATGACCTTAGACCGCTGTCGAGTAATGTACCGTAGATTGTGGTAAAAAAGCAAATGGACAAAATGAAAAAAAGGTGATAAAAAGGGATTTAATTGTTTTTGTGTTTTTTTATTTTTTATAATAGGATATCAATGCGCTTCCTCGTTCGATTGTGATGCGTATGCCTGAGCTGTATGATTTACTATTTAGCTTATTGGATACCGATAATAACACAACTTCATCTGAAGCAATGAAACTGTTAAATCGTCTACCTGCATCTCCTGAGCTAGTCAAGAAGATTCTCAGTTTACAAGGTGTCAAAGGTATATCTAACCCTGATTGGAATGGCATACTCTGCACGGACAATTCATTTAAATTGTTATATTCCTTAACAATCGTGGAATATCTCATGGAAGATCAAGAAGCAGATGAGAATAAATAATATCAATAATAATAAGATGATATGAATGAAGTTCAAAAGGAAATTATTAAGATTTAGGAATCCAAAGCAAGGATAGATCTATTGAAGGAGTTGTATTCGCAAGGTGCAGAGATTGATCCAGCGAATTGGAGGGAATAATTCGTGGAATATGGTGGGTTCGATTAATTATTTTAAGTTTTTACAAGATTCTCGATGAGCAAAGAGTATGCAGCGTCACAGAGGACTAAAGCGATTCTTGCGTTTATTCTCAGGATCATGAGTAATTACCTTACTGCTATCATTGCGTCAAAGGTAATTATATGAGTGGTTTATTATATAAAATGTCACTTTTTTGTATTTTCTCAACTTATAATTTATTTTTCCAAAAATTATTAGGTTCCATTTTTATACGAAATGAACTAATATGCTATTCAATCGAAGCTCTCCTTGGAAACCATCGATGAGCATCTAAGATCCTTTGAGAACCCAGAGGAGTCTAAGAAAATTAAAGATTATTAAACTGCTTTGCTCCAATCGGATACATAAAAAACAAAATCTGATACAAAAATCCCAGAACCTGCTGACATAACCGATGCGAATTAGCAAAAGCCATAAGCTCAAGAGGCACCTCCAGTTGTAGGGTAGTTCTCGAAGATTGATACTTCATTATGGGGGAAACGTAATAGAGTTAAAGTCCCAGGGGAATTCATCGCTTTGAAAGATAAACTCAGTGGATATTTAGGTGATAGAATTTTGTAGACATTAGACATGGAATCCATGGTGAATCGTGTAGGTGACATGCTATTTGGAGTTGTAACAAGGGAAAACACAGATAAATAGCTAGAAACTGAAGATAAATTGATTGTAGAGTTTGGTTGGAGTATCTTAGTCGATGTTGCTGTGTTAGAAGTATCCCGCAGAGAGCAACTCACGAAAAATCAAGATTTCTTCTAGAAACTTGTACTTTAGGGGTTATTTAATTAAAATTTCGCAGTTAGGAGGATATTCTCGCATGCACTGTATATAATTTCAAGATCGGATAGAAGCGCATTCAGCAGGGAACTAGTGGATTTGCTGATCAAAAGCGCACCAAGATCAACGTAAAACAAGCAGAATAGCAACAATCTTAATTCAGCAGAAATATAAAATAAGAAGCTTTTCTTAGAAGATGACGATGGTAACTCTAGTAATCAATTCTATGAGTTATTAGTCCGGTTACTAGACGGTGTATGTGAGTTATCTCCTTACTAACTGTAGTCTGTCTGTGAGGACACCATAGAGTTAGTTAAATCTCATGCGAGCAAGGAGACACGATCAGACACACAAACTGATAGAACCCTTCTTGGATTGCTAAATATGTTGCATTCGCTGATTTCGAAGCTTCCTAATTATCCATGTTCATTAGGTGAATTCATGGGGTATGTATTAGATACCTGCTTGTTTTCGACTTAGCCGTTGAAGGTGCTAAGTGAGAACTTAGATTATTAAGAATTAACGAAGACACAGAAGTTTTAATTAAATCCACTTGAATATGTGAAATGTAAATCACAGGATTCAAGGAGAGCAGCGTATAATACATTGATTACGATACTTAAAACGAATCAAAATTATCATAAATAAGAGGAGAATAATCAGAAGGATTCATAGAGGAAATCATCGATCGATGGAGAGATACCGATTGAGAAGAATAATCAAGAATTAGATGCTAATATTCCTTCACTTCTTTAGTAATTCTTCACGAATAGCTTGATTCCAGTATTGGATAGTCTTTTAGCACTCTAAAATGATATCAATTTCAATACTAATAGCACTCTGAATATGCCTGATAGTACTGCTGCTACTGCTGAAACTCCCCTTCCTTCTAAGTACCTTTTCCATGTTCCGTCTACATGGTATTTCCGTCCATAAAGTGAATAAAAAACACGTGAAAACTACCTAGGAATCCGTAATCTCAGTTAAATCTGTTACATGAACTCTATGCTGCAGTAGCTCTTCATGACATAAACCTTCCGCTATGCTCTTCTCGCAGCGGATGATCATCTTCCAGTGAACCTCCAAGGAACGAAGAAAAACAACAATGAACTGATTGTAGACGATAATCTCCTTCATTAACTGCAGAGAATGTTTGCGTTTTTGGAGCTCAGTGACAGATAAGATTTCGATCCTTCTGGGTTTTGTTTTGCGTACAAAGACCACACTGGGCAGCCTGTGAATGTCTGCGTTTAACAAGATGCATAGGAATTCATTAATTTCCTGTTTGAAAAGTTAGAAAATTCGCTGAAACAAACACCGTTTAAATATATTCTTTAGAGTATCTTCGGTGGCCACACATGTTCTTCGATGATCTGCTCAGCTTGTGGGCATGTCAAGTCTAAGCATGAGCTGTTCTACACGTTACAACTTCGAGTGGAAGGGAATAATAGGTTGGAAGATTCCTTGAAGTAACTAATCGAAGGGGAGACAATTTCTGATTTTAAATGCGATGAATGCAAATAAAAGTGCGATCAAGCGAGGCATACGAAATTCTCATCGCTACCGAATGTGCTGATCATTTAGCTTTAGAGGATAGTGATGGATTTTGATACGTTCTTGAATAAGAAGATCAATAATAGATTTGAATTCCCGGATAAGATAGATTTAAGAGAATATACCTAAAAAGAAGAAGGAAAAGAAGAAGGAAATGGAGATTCTGAGGAAGAGAAAGACATAGAAGCAGATAATGATAACGATGATGGTTATTATAAGTATAAGCTTAAGGGTATCACTGTTCATTCGGGTACAGCTGACGTTGGACATTACTATTCGTATATCAATGTGAAAGATGAGAAATGGGTGGAGTTTAATGATTCGCTGATTAAGGACTTTGATCCCAGGAAGATTGAAGCAGAATGCTTTGGAGGGAATAATAGTACAAATATCGAGTAAACTGAGAATAATTTTATGAATACTAATACTCATGCAGATAATGAGAATTTCTGGGAAAAGGGAGAGAGTTCGAAGAATGCATATATTCTAGTCTATGAGCGAGAAGCGAAAACACCACTTTCGTTACTTGTGACGACACCTGAAATGAAGGAATAAGCATCTAAAAGTCTGCATTTGCCATTGGATGTCACGATACCTAACCCTAATTAGCCGGAAGAACGCATTGCGCAAATTGATTATTACGGGATTACAAGGTAACTAAACAAGAAACTTGCGCAATACAGCGCATTTTGCATTGTACAATTCTGATTTTAATTTCTTCCCCTGTTTTTAGATGTATCCCTGAGAAGCAATTCGTGAGTTCCTGGTTGGATAACCATAAATTCATGGCGGAGAAGCATGTATATTCTTTAGAATTCCTTAGATTTATCAGGTAAGTCTGGGCTATGATTGAAAAGCCTTCTGATTGGGTGCCACCAATCACGACAATGTCGATGATATATCCAGGGAGATTATCTGAGAATCAAGAGATGCTGTATGGAAGTTGCTTAGATGCATGTTCGACGTTATTCTTCGATTTCTTCTACAGGGCATGTGATTATGAGGTAATTTTTCAGGATTTAATGACTTTAAAAACCTTATCCCTTCACTTTTTTACCTTGTCTCCTTTCTAGATAATGCAAGAACTCGTCGTGCAGATCCGTATGGCTGTTGATTTAGTACCTTCAAGGACGTTTGAGTTCGCTAAGAGATTTATCTTCGATAGATTTGAGTAAATCGAGTGCATCTTGACAATTTGTCCTGAAGCGAAAGTGCGAACTGCTTTCCAGCAAGTTATCGTGCATACAATCAACAATCTTCTCATCCATCATGGAATAAGCTCACTCGAGGACAACGACGAGACAAACCCTGCTAATAAGCTCACTGCGATTCAGGAGAAAGTTAAAAATGCGATAAATAATTTCCTTTCGAAAATGCTTGCATTATTGCACACTGAAGTCGCTAAGAATTGGTAGAAAATGCATTAGTATCTTGAATTCTGGAGGGATTTCGCATATGGAGGGGAATCGCAAGTAGCATGGTGTTTTAAGAATGAGATGATCGCTCGACTAGTGGATTTCTTCTTAGGTGCTGCATCGCCATTAACGTGTTTTACGAAGAAAAAACTAGAAATCCGAAATAGATTCATTGCTACGCCATTCTCGCCACTGATATAAACTGTGTCGTTCTTACTTTCCAAAGCCAAACTTACTACTGGATAAGCTAGGGTAATATTTTGAAATAAATGCAAGGATTATTTGAAATAAAGTTTATTTTGTGAAAATATTCTTGATTTAAAAATAGGTATTCACTCTTTCTCCTAATGATCTATCAGTGATTGAGTCATCTGAATTCCATTAGAGACTTATAACTGAGAAATCTTACGATATTCACAGCACTGGGATGATGTGCTAGATGTTATCATATCAGAACAAGGCGTTTAGTGAGAATTTTGGAAAAATCTTATTGGAAGCGATTTCAAAATCAAATAGTGATAAAATTAATTATTATTTTGATATTTTGCAATTCTTCCTGAATATCAATGATGAACTATTCTAGCAAAGAATCGAATGGACTCTAGGATACCCTAATCTTAAAGTAAAAAGAAGAGATTTTATTTTGATTTTTTTGTTTTTTAAAAATGCTAAATTAATATGTTAGATAAACTCTGCTGATGGGTACGAGTCAAAACCGAACTTGGATGAAGAAATTGTGACTTATGAAACGAAATTTAAAGCAGAGGGAGTTCAATGTGT
>Ga0302271_10001244_pt1 | contig 24832 bp, 8 predicted proteins | sample III_Bog_N1_1_FD_198767 | JGI IMG/M metagenome (GOLD analysis project Ga0302271, IMG submission 198767) | Peat permafrost microbial communities from Stordalen Mire near Abisko, Sweden - III_Bog_N1_1 | ecosystem: Environmental > Terrestrial > Soil > Wetlands > Peat | place: Sweden: Abisko... | reverse complement strand
CTTCGAGCAAGATTCTAAAGATTCATACACATTGAATAAAAAAAGGATTAAATAAATATGGAGAATAAATAAATAAAATGAGTTTGCAGACGTGATGCTAAAAAAAAGGGGAAGAATGAAAAAAGTGTTCCTTTCAATCAAGAATTGAAAGAAGGTTCTGCCTTTTTTTTGTTGCACCAGTTTAATAGAGGAAAAACTCGTGATTGATCTAGAAGTTACATTTGTGTGATTAAGAATGTTCTTCCGTTTTTAAGGATAATATGGCTTAATTGTATGTAGTGTGCTAGATATCTTGATTGGTTATCAGAAAGCCATTGAGAGACACATCCACAATCAACAGTGCTTAGTCAGTGATTAGAAAAACCCTAGACGAGAGCTACAATGTGTTTTGATTGACTCATCAGTGAATTTCTCACATTGAGCTAATTTTTTAGAAAAAAGTTTGGTTCCTTTAATTTCTTAAATCGTTCTTTGATCGTGCTTAAAGTGGCACCTTGAACCATATGGGCATGTCATCTCTTCATAGAACACCTTGCATATTTTGGTTTTGTAGGTTTTTGAGAGTTAAATTGGTTTAAACGCAAGATCTGATTTCCCATGTGCGAATCGACATTTTCTTCCATAGTTGCAGTTACCTGTGGATTAGAAGTTTTTGCACATTTCTGTCTTATATTTCTTGTCGTCAGCTGTCTTTGGCTTATTAGCTGATCAGAAAGAAATATGGGTTATTGAGGAAAAAGAGAGAACTACTGAAGAAATGAAAATATTTTCAAGGATTCTCATAAACATTCTTGTTTAAGAATTAAATCTTCTTAAAATGTTATTTTTATGTGTGGTTAAGGGAATTAATAAAGGAATAATGTACTCTGATCTGAGTCACTGGAGCAATCCGTGGAGTTATTGTTATGGTGATGATGATCTTCAGAAAGTTTGAGATTGCGTGATTGACGGTTCTTTTGATCAGCCTAATAGCTCATGCCAGGGGAGTTTCCTCGAGGTTTGAAGAGTTTCTAAGTTAAGTATTGCGGAGCCAATTATGGTTGCTTCGAAGACATTTATACGATTTGTTATTATTATTATTATTGGTTATTCTTGTTTGGCTGCGAAAAAAGTATTATTTTCTGATGTTTTTGCTTGTAATTTTGTGGATTTAATCTTAGGCTATTTCTAATCTTAATCTGGCGTCTTCATAACCCTCCCCTCCAACATAAAGAGCAATTGAAGTAGAGATTCTCAATACTATTAGCTCTCCCACAGGAAATAAATATATTACTTGATTATCCAAGCTCGAACATCAGATCCTCCTGACTCAATCAGCATAATGAAAATTTCATTTTTTTTTTCTTTTACAACTGTTTAGAACAAAGAACCCTCAATTTTTCTTAATAAAAACAGTTTTAGCTTTTTTTAGAATAAATAATTAGATCTTCGATTATTCACTCTTGCAAACAACTAAATACAATATTTTAATTTACATAATCAATCCTTTTAAAATCCTTTTTCTTCTTCTCAACAACCCTTCATTTTTCAAATAATAAATCGTTTATTCTCTCAGTTAATATTAAAAATCTTAATATATTTTATGTTAAGTTTGATCAATCTAAGGCATTTGCGGTTACTTTTGGGGAAATGTTCTTATTTCTTTCCATATTATTATTATTATTAACAAAACACAAAACCAATCATAGATTTTTAACATTTAACATTTTGATTTTTAATTACAATTATTCCTCACTTTGAAATAACTCTGCTGTTTTCTCTACCCCGTTGCCTAATAAGATTCTAATAAATTATCTACTTCTCTCTGAGTTGCTAATTCTATTCATTTTACAATTAATGCTAATGTCTAGCAGACCCATTTGTGTAGTTCTAATCTTCTTATGACTCAACATTCTTATTCCCTACATTTCCACTTACATCTGTGAATAATCTATTGTTAGTGTTATTACCGATTTCATTTGTTTTCCCAGCTGCACCACCAGCATTATTTACAATCGAACCTTCTGTTGGCAGAGTTAGACTTTAATATTAACTCATACTGTTATCTGTATTCAAATAATTACTAATACCTTCCTTATCAGAAGGTTCATACATTGAAACATTTCCTTGATTGTGCTATTCCTATCGAGGACACGGCATTAAACGGATACTTTAGAATTCCTATGACGACAATGATCCAGCAGCTTACGATTATTACCCACCTTAGTCTTGTTATCTGACACTTTTTCTTAATGCAATCTCCTTTTTTTATTTCGCTCTTGCCGTTGCTCTTTTTTCAGCTGAAGGTGTTCTTCTTACGCCACTCTTCTCAAGGAACGTTTAAGTCAATGAACTACTACTTGTTGCATCAATAAACTAAGAATTACTCTTATTGTTAGTTTAATCAAAGTTGCTAAGTGATTCTCCAAAAGCAACGAAAGGTGGTTTTAAAAAATAATTTTGTTCTTGTTTTTCAGGTGATAATTATTCTTTTGTGTCTTTATTTCGCTAGGAAATACCTTTTTGTCGTTAAGCAGTTCTTAACTAATGATTCTTATTCTCAAGAGAAATGAAATTGGAATCAAGAACGAATTGATTTCGCTCAATGCTGGAACCGTTGGATGATAGCGTTTTATGGAACATTTATGAAGAAGAAGACTGTCCTTCTAACAGTAACAGATTCTATTACTACATTATTTTAGTAGTTTTATCAGTTAATGTAGAGGTTATTGTAGCATTCTAATTGACCTACTCCTACTGCTGTTTATGCTAATTGAAATTCCCATTTTAGTTATTTTTTTCCTTGAAATTATGAACTGCATTTGTGAAATGATCAGTCTAAAAATTTAACCTAGTTAACACATGCGAAATGCCTGCTTGGATAGGATTTGTTAATTCACCTTGAATCCCATCATTTCTGTCATTCTACCTTTGATTTCTTCTGATAAAATTAACTTTCGAATCAAATCCAACGATTCTCTTCTTGATTTGTTCATCGAGTTTCAAACTAAAATTCTCTCTAAGATCCTTAAAGTTGATTACTTTTTTGAGCAAATTTCGTTGTTGTCTACCAGTTAATCTATTTATTTAAGGTTTTTAAGCAGAAGAAGAAAAAGAAGAAGAATTAAATCGACTTATCTTGACAGAAAGATCTTTGAGCATACTCTCATACTAAACCCTGCTCATTGTCTCGTTCATACCAAGATACAGAAAATTACTGTCATGAATATCCACAGGTTCCCATCCTTTTCTGGAGTTTTCTTTACCTGAGAATTAAGGAAATCTCTCTTAACATAGCTAATCATCAGTAAATTAATCAGAATCTGTCACACTGTACCGAGGGATAACCTTTAATTAGTCAGATTACTCTAAATTAGCTTTTTAATTGCTAAAACCATATTATTTGTATTGTCCATTTAGATTAGTTTCAGGGATAATATAGCTATTAAATCTACTTTGTTGTTGCAGTATACTATATTATTCTTCAGTTTTGTATTCTTTGCATCTGCCTTGATTACCGCAAGTACTTTCTATTGTATTACCAATCTTCATACAGATGTTGGGTGCATTTTGACTCTTTTCTTGAAATATTTTCATTTCCCCAAATTGATATGTTTTGTCTTACGAAGGAGCAGTGCTTATCGCTCGATATTATCTACGATCGATATCCTTTCCAGTACAAGTAATCGGCCTCTGATTAGGAATCTTTGCACTTCTAGAAATTGTTCCATTTAATGTTGAAGGAATACCAGTTGTTGGACGAGTCTCAGAACAAGCAGCTAAAGGAGTATTGGGAGTTCTTGAAATCTATGTAGTTGTTGAAATACTTGGGTAGATTGTTAGCTAGCTATGAGCTGTGTCACCACGAGAGTTCGATGTAACTGGTGTATGTTGATTTCTAGTTCTACAGATTTTGCTAGTGACTTTTGTGTTGTTTTGACCACGGGAAGGCTCAGATAATAAAGGCTTGACAAAAATGCCACCATTGTCGTTGTTTTCAGTTCTTTGTAAGGTATTATTAGTTGGATTGTTATGTTTTCTTGGTGTATTTCTTGAAGGAAGCTGTAATTTTTGCTTATTAACAGGAGAATTCTGAGATAAACTCTTAGGAGTTTTATCCTGTTATCCTAACTTAGTTGGTTCTGCATTCATTGGTTAGAACACCTTCACATCATATGACTAATATTCTCCCAGGGATTATTCTTAAGAAGATAATTACTCCTATTTTTAAAAGGAAAATTATATTTTATTATGTTCAACTACTGTTGCATTCACTTTCATTCTCAGTATACCATCTTATTCTTCTTCTCCATCTTCTTTTACACTCATTTTAGACAATAATGCTTCCCTACGATTATTTCTCTGCATCCCATTATTCAGAATAGATGCATTTCCTGAATTATCTTTTCCATAACTGATAAATCCAATATTTTCTTTTATTTTTGAATTTTCTTATTCTCTCTCTTGCTCTTTCACTCTAAAATCAATGAGCTTTTGTTTATTTTATTAAATTTCTACTCTTTTCAATCTATCTTCCTTATCATTTTACATTTACTTTTCTTCAACAATTCTTTTTTCTTCAGCAAGTTTCTTCTTTTCCATAGCTTGCATTTTCCTTTTAGAAATCCTTTTTCCAGTTACACTCTATGATCTACTATGAACTTAACCAAGTTTTAGTTGCATCTATTTTGGTTATCCCTATTAAGATTTATTTTACTTTGCTAATATGGTAAGATGATTTTCAATCTGTTTTTCTCTGTGCTCTTTGAGAATCTTATTTTTACACAATACTATTTCATAAAAATGCTCATAATTACTAATTTTCTACTCATAAACTTCTCTGGGGATAATGAGTATCTCCCCTCCATCTTCTTCACATTTTAATTCATATTTGTAAGTCTACTCTTTCAAGAGCACCTCTTCATCGCCGTATATCTCTCCACTGCTTATCACTGAAATCTTGTTTTCGCATCATAACACAAAAAATAAATATTTTTCCAATACAAAAAAGCAAAAAAACTAAAAATAAATTGTAATTTACTTGAATGGAGGTATTCCCAATATGTTTGAAATCTTTGTAAAAAGGGAATGTATTTGCCTGTGCTGCCCATCGATGGAATGTACATAACGAGTATTGTCCAGATATTATTAAATACACTGCTTCAGGAGGAGAACATGTAGGAGAGCACAGAATGTTGCCTTTATTTAGGGTGATTTTATGTGATCGGATAATTAATTCTTTCTGTGCATGCATGGACAAAAATGAAAGACCTGAGCATGAATTTATGATTTTTAGGTTCTGAATTAATTAGGTGTCTTTGAGGGTCTTAAGACATTGGAGATACTTTGCATGTGGTAGCTTGAGGACAATTGTATGGTTATCTAGAGATATCATGTATGATGCACGTGGAAGTTAAGTTAGAACGCCTTCACTGCCGAACTCTTAGCCACTGGTGAAGATTTGCAAGATATGCAAGGGAAGAAGGTTAGAGATGGATTTAGGTGTGTTTTAGAATCTATTGCTGTTGGAACTGTGAGTTTTGGTAGTGTTGTTGGCTGGGAAGTGAGTGCTCTTTTGGATTTAGTTCTTGGTTAAACTATCATGAGAAAGGCAATCAGATAAAGAGGAAGATGAAGAAGAAGAAGAAGATGATGATTGAGATCGAGAGGATCTTTTTTTATGGGAAGTATTTGGCTTCCCATTTTCTTCTACTTTCAAAGATTACCTTAAATCAACGAAATTATCTAAAACATTTTCAGTTTCTTGAAAGCTATCATTATTTGGATGTAATTCCTCTTCACTCTTAATTCTCCTACTTTCTATATCTTTATCATCATTCTAAATATTCTATCTGCTTTCTTCCTTCTTGGAGGCTTATTAATTCAGTTAAACCTATCCATTATTTGAAAACATCATATCAAGATATTCTTCTGCTTCTTTCGTTGCGTCTTTTCCAGAAATTAGCCTTGAAGAAACCATAATGTGTTCTTACGATGAAAACAATTTTGTAGTACTCATACTCGCTACTCTCCCTTTTAAAACCACATACCATCCATCCACTGGCTCATCTATGAGTGATTATTAAAAACAATAAAATCAGCCATTCTTCCATATCCATTTATGTATATTTCTTCATCAAGAAACTCTGCTGAGTTGACAATATATTTTCCTTTATGTTTTTGTTGTTGTTGTTTACCTTACTCGAAGATAATTTGATTCTCATTGAAAGATAGCACATCGAATGCACTACAACATTCTCTCAGAAGCTGTTGTTTCTTTTCAAATTGAATAAGATCTTTGAACGCAGGAGATGTTTCAAGAAATCTCAATAATTTATTTTGAAGATTATTTTCAGGTGGTTTTAGTAGAACCCCTTGGAGAATCTAGTCATCAGTTTTCAGTGGACTCCGTTGATGAACTGAAACGATAGATGAGTTCATTCTTCCCTTTTTATGAGAGATAATAACCAATCCTTATTTTTTAATTTTGTTTGATAACGATTTGTTCGATTCGAGAAACAAAAAAATAATCCAAATTCGATATGTTTCGTTTTGGTAATAATAAGTTAGTAATATATTAGTCTGTTTGGTTGTTTCTTTCTTTAATTAGTTGATATTACATGGATGAAGTGATTGATTGGTTTAAAACACAAAAAACAATAATAATAATAATAATCTCAAAGTAAAAAAGAATGAATCTTTTAAATAATATTATGCTTTTTGAGACATCCCAACTGCTATTTATGTTGAACTAATAAATCTCAATTCACTTGATAGTCTGCTATTACCAAAAAAGATAATGATAGTTTAATGTCTAATACTTTCCAATGAAGAGAACAAAAACTTTTCCGCAAAAGAATCAAAAATTAAAACAAAATTAAGAGAGAAAAACAAAATATATCATTTGGAGCAATTTGTAATTATTAATAATAAAATCACTACCAATAAAGGAACTTTAGGATTGTTTGCGTCACACTATGGAGATAATTGAAGATTGTTTGGAGAAAGTTGAAAACTTTCTATTGAAAGATGAGTACATCGAGTTAAGCAAGTTGATGAGTTAGAGTAAATACCTGAAATTATGGTAGATGGTTTTTAATCTGGAAGGAAATGAAGTGTTCCAGTTAGTGAATGAGTCTCTAGCTCGTTTTGGTAGTATGAATCACAACGAACTCAAAGCCGTTCTTCAGGCATGCACATCTGAAAAATAACTGAATCAGATTGTTATGTGCGATTCTAAAATAATCACAAGAATTTTCGGAATGATCTACTGGATTAACATGATTTTCGGGTAGTTCAATTAGTTTGTGTTCAAAGCTCGAACGCAAATGTCAATTATCTAGTATTCCTTCGTGAAAATGAACGAAAAAGTGTTTCTACCTTTTGGGAAGAAATTATCACGCGCGATCATTGATTATCTATTTACTCTCAAGAAACTACCTAACGCAGTGAATGGAAGGTTAAATAAGAACTTGAAATTCATACTTCTATTCCATGATCGAGTATTCACAGAAACAACGAAGATATTGTAGAATAAGATCACAAAAAGGTTTATTCTGTAGTATGAAGCAAGTAGCAGAAGTGGGTTGTCCTTGGAAGATATTAATTTTGCTTAAAAATCTGACAAATAAAGCATAACAAAAATTAATAAATACAATGAGATTGTTCAAAAGATATTTAAAGAAGATAGACAACTGCTTTAAGGCTATGGAAAAGATGTGTCTGCAGAAGAAAAAGATAGTTCAGAGGATAGATTAGTAGGTTATACGAAATTAATTAAGAATCTTTCGAATACAGGTAATATCTATGAAGAATCTGATTAAAACTGCTACAATTCCTGCGTAAATTGGCGGGATATTGAAGATTCTGCATGTAATTCATCGATTGGATTAGAAATATAAAAAGTAATGTTCACTCGGTTGAAATATGAGTTTGAATCGATCAAAGAGAATACCTATGCAACGATGGTCGCCGCAATCGACAGCATTGAGCAAGAAGTGTTTGAATGGGCGCATATGATCGATTTTTATTTTGAAAAGAATTTAATTTAGTTATCGGAATTTGTGTAGGAAAAAGCAATTTTTGAATATTACCCGATTCTGCTGAAAAACAAAGACATCGGATTGCATGAGGCAGTGCAAAATCATCGCTATGAATCGTTAATTAGATTGTTTTAGTTTTCTAGTAATGATTCTAAAGCGATTGCTTAGTTGGCATAAAGTCTTAGTGAGTATACTACGAAGCAATTGTAAGACATTGAGGTGGCTGCAGCTGAGATAATAAAGGAATATTCTCTTGAAAGAGTATCGGAAGATAACGTATTGTAGGCTCTTTAAGATACGTGGACTTACGATGAGAGTTTGAATGTGAAATAATTCTAATAGAAATGGTGGAATCTAATAAGTATTTTGCTGGAATAGCTAGTGACAATTAACGATCATTGTTTCTGGAAAAATGGGAATATTCAAGATGCTGTTGAAGGATCATTCCAGTAATAATTATGTCATAGCGAGTTTTTCTTTGATTATTTTGAAGATCAGTGTCACTTGTAGTTGATAGAAATGAAGGAAAAAGCGGAGAAAACAATTATTGCTATAGGAAAAAACAAGAAATAGGAGATGGAAGGATGTACTAATATTGCTATTTTATTGAGATTAGTTCCAGCTAGTGAGAGGTTTCTGGAAAATTACAGGTTAAGGTTGGGAATGAGGTTATTGCATTAGCTTTCGAATGTAGAAGATGAAAAGGATATGCTCGCGAAGATTGAGGGTGTTGCAGGGAAAAGATATTTCTTGAAGAATATGCAGAATATGATTGAAGATCTAGACAAAAATGTGGTCATTAGAAAAGATTTCATACATAGTTTAGAGGAGGAAGAAGAAAAGGAAGAAGAGGAAGAGGAAGAAGAAGAAGTGAATTAAAAGAAGAAAAAGGATTTTAAAAAGATGAATGAGGATAGCAAAAAGGAATAAGACAAAGTCGAAAAGCAATAATCTTTGGAGTTTCATGGAGAGGAAGAGGATTATAAGGATTTCGTAGAACAATTGAAAATGGTGGAATTGGAAAATAAGAATTGGTTTGATGATAATACAGAGAGAAGCAAAGAGGACAACATTAATTCTAAAGAATAAAAAGATAATATGGATATTGAAGAAGCTGTAAAGGAAGACATAAAAGACAGTAAAGACAACTAAGAACATGAGGAAGAAGAAGAAGAAAATGATAGAATAAACCTGGAAACTCATAATTAAGATCAAATGATTAAAGTAAGTTATTCCAATTAGTTGATTTCATTCTTCTTTTCCATTTTGAATTTGATTCTGTTTTTAAAATTATTTTAATTCTAATTTGATTTCTAACTTAGCTTGAAGATTCCAATTCCACCGAAAAACCTAAACCCAAGGAATTGGTTGTTATTGACGATAAGGACATTATTAAAATTGAAGAAGGAGAAGAAGATAATTAACCATAATATATCACGAAAAAACTCAAGAAATCTACTCAGGAGTTATCTTAGATTAATAGAATTTTTATACATATTTTCTCAAAAAAAGAATGGCCATTTAAAGCACAATCTATGAATATCCGTAATATGCCTTAAGAGCTAATGTAGTCATATAATCGATACACTTCTGCTTATCTTAGCGAATTCAAAAGAAGAAAGTTACTTTTAGATCATTAGAATAGTTCAGCTGAAATTGCTTTTAAAGGTACAAATAAGACACTTCTTGTGTCAAATCCAACTATGGTTATCCTCCTTGAGTTTAACTCAAAAGCTTAGTTAACAGCCAAAGAAATTTAAGTGTCTTCTGGGATGCAGTTGAGTGTTATTAAACAAAAAATTCAATTACTTGTTTTGAGGTAAATTCTAAAGATTGTGCCAAAAGATTCTGAGAATAAACAGCAAAACAGTGATGACAGTAGCATCGATGAAGAGATAATTCCAGAAAAGAAGAAGGAAAGCAAGAAAAACAGTGGAAAATCATAATAGTTCGAAGATAATCAAGAAGAAATATTCTGTGTAAATAACTCATTTGAAGAATCATCAAAAGAGAAGAAGAATATTACAATAGTTTACAATGGAACAAGTAACGTTATCGATGTTGATGTGCTGCATTCCCAGGAAGGGTACAGTGATAAGCTAAGAGGGATGATAAGAGGAAACAGAATGGAAATTGAGTATGTAAACAATAATAAAAATAATAGTCTTATTCAAGGAAATAGTCAAAATACATAAGATTAACAGAATTCTTAAAGGGAAGAAGCTCATGATGGCGTAGAAAAAGATAGTGAATTGGATGCGAAGGTTGGTGGAAGCTTGAAGAGAACGATTATTACTGCTATTATTCTTAAGATTATTAAAGAACATAAGTCAATGAAGAAAGAGGATCTGATAGAAAGAAGTTTAGAATAATATAATTAAAGCAATAACAGCAGTAGTATGGGAGATGGGTAGAGTGTTCTACTTAAAACAATAGTTACTTCAGTGATAAATGGAGTGATTAAAGAAGGGTATATTGAAAGAGAATAAGATTCAGATATTCTGAAATTTGCTGAGTGAGATGGATTGGAAGGAAGATGCATCTTTCTGATAAGAAATAGCCCACACATAAAAATAATTATCTGTGTGTATGCTGGTTTTAATCTTTCGAACATGAATATCTTGGGAAATATAGATAGTTTCATTTACTATTAATATGTTTGTTTGTAATATTTTCAAAATCCTTCTTCTGTCTCCTCTTTGTAGCATCAAACTATCTCAATAGAAATTTCAAATGAAAAACAGCAAGGACAATAAGAAAAAAGGATTACATGAATTATTCTTTTTTTCTTCTAAACCATCATCCACAGATTTCTTTTGATTTCACTTAGACACTGTCAATTTGATTGAAATCAATATTAGCTTTGCATTCCAAACAATGAGTTTCTTTTTGTTACTTCTATTCATAAGATATGGTAGTTTTGCTCAAAAAGAAATGGCTCGATATTAGTAGATAAATCTCTGCAGTTATGGGATTAGTAAAGAGTTGATTTGACTTATGTTTTTAAATAAAAAGAGAAGAAAATACTCTGGTTTGACATGTAGCTCTTCCAAATTAAGGATGATTAACTAATTTATGAGAATGATTTTTATTATCTAAAAGAAATTAGTGTAATTCAACCATCTGAATCTCTCCCCATTCCTTTAGATAAGAATCTATTTTTAAGTTGATTTTTTGATTATCTGCATTTGAGTCAGCAGATGATGTCATTTTCTCACACTTTTCTTTTATTCTCAAAAGTATGTGTTTCTTGAGACAAAATTTAATTTGTAATGAGATAAAATAGTCACTTTTGATAAACATTTTAAGGTTCACTTTCAGAAAGAAAAATAATATTATTTAATAGAAACTAAAGAAAAACTATAATTTTTACTTTTCTTAAAATAAATGAACTGTTACAGGGGCTCACATAGAAATAAATTAAAAATACAGTTCCTCCCGATTGAAAGAAGCAATTACAGCTAAGGAAAATAGAATCTTTAACTCTCTTTCTATTTATCTCTTTTTTTCAATCTTCCATTAATTTTTAAAATTAATTTTTTTTTATGTGCTCGCTAGTAACTTTTTAAATAAATTAATAAAACAAACATATCCTTGAATTTTTCAGCGCAAACATAGCTCACTCTAATGTTGTTGAGAACAGGCTCTTCTATTGAGTCAGGCAAAGATAATTTTATTTTATTTTTATTATTCTCCCCCGCTAATCCAAAGATAAACGAAATAATAAATTTTTAAGCAATGCAAGTTCAGGCTGATGAGCTACGATAAATGTATTTTCATGGACTGAATCTTTCCAATCACTCCATAGATATGACCCTGCAAGACTAAAAAGATAAACTCATATCTCCTAATAATAACCCAAAAACAAAAATATTCATAACTAAAAAGTGATTATTTGCTTAAATGAGAGATATTTAGGCATAGAAAAATAATTAATTAAACAAATAAAAGAAACATACGAATTCAAAATTGAGAAGATGCAATAGTAATAGCTATCATCATAGGACCAAGTGAAAGCAGCGAGAGGACTTTCCAAAGTATGCATGGAGAGCACTTGCTAGAAGAGTTTTGATCTTTTTAGGAAAGAACATATTTGCAAGAGATGCATGAAATCTGTCTGCAGCTAGTGTTCCTTAGAGAAAACATATGTAAAATTAATGTTATTTATTGGAGAATCTGATTATTTTTGATTTTTTTTTCGTTTATGTTTGCAAAAACAGATTGCGTACTACGACTTCCAACCAAAAATAAAGCACAGAACATGCAAGACATGTTTCTAAGAAAAGAAATTCTAAAAAACAATCATTGAGCATGTAGGCAAGTGCAATCAATATCAATCTATTATTGACTGACATATTTTACTTGTGTGAATCATAACTTTTTGTTTATTTTTCCTTTTTAGAATAAACTTGCATTTGGAAGGACAAGTCCACTTGCATTACAGTTCTTAGTTCAACTCAAGCTAATTACTAGCATTGACCATGAAAGTGAAGTCTTAAAGCTGGAATAATCCTATGAAAAGAGTCCTTCTTCAGAAATCGGGCAGAAGATTGAACTGAAGTAACTCTAGCGTGGGTTGAGTTTTTCATTTAAAGACTTTGTGTTTACTGTACAATCTCAAGAAGAAACCGACGAAGCTCTATCAATGAGACTTACTAGATTGCTGAGTAAATTAGCTGCTTCTTTTGGCTGGGAGAAGATTCCTAGTAAGTTTCCTTAAATCGCGTTGTTCTTCTTGGCAATTGGTTCTGAAGCTGTTTCTTTCTACATTCTCAGTGAAATTTACAATAAATTGCTACCAAAATACATAATTGACTTCTTAAAATCAGATTAAATCGATGAAGAAAAGATCTAATCACTAGCGAAATAGTTTCTGATTACATATGAGTATTCTGAGTCTGAGGAAAAGAAAGTGCAGAGTTTCATTTAAACTTTTGCTTTTTCTTTCTTGAGTTGCTTCTTCGTGGATATGATCTCAGTAGAATGCTCGTTTTTCGTTATCGATGAACTCATCGCTAGTCAAGATGTAACCATTTTTGTTAGGATTCAATTGAATAATTGAACAAAAATAAAAAATGATTACTTGATTTTTTAATAATTTTTTTTGGAAACAGTTTGAGGAAGTTGAAAATTTCTTCCTGAAGTTGACAAGATAGCACAGATAGTTCATTTTAAAAAGCCCTTTCAATACTGAGGAGCTTAAATACTAAGTGCTCCAATATATTGTTAGAAATTCAACGCCAATTGAGATTAGAGAAAATGCAAGGGTTATGTAAGAATTACGTATTTTTTGAATACAAAAGAAACAAAAATGAAGTAGAGGTTCCTACTAAAAGTATTGATTATCTTTTTGAATTTGAAATTAGGACTATTAAGAGCTAAAAGACTCTAGAAGAACCAGAAGAAAAACAAGATCCAGCTGTTGAAGAAGAAAAAAGAAGATAGCGAGAAGCAGAGGAATAGGAAAAAGCAGAATTAGAGAAAACACTGAAAAATGAAATGCGTTAATCAAAAATAATGCTTAGTGAAAGAGAATAAGAGCTGAATGTAATAAATACTGAATTAAAGAGTCTCCGAAGTGAATTAGCGAAATCGAAAGAGATTCAGACTTAAAGGGACTTATTATTACTAGAAAACAGTAATAAAGATGAGAAGATCAGCAACTTACAATTATAAATCTCAGAATTGTAAAAGAAATAAGCTTCCGCTTAACATCCTCACAACAATGAGGCTCTCGACAAATTGTGGAATCAGCTGTAGGAATTATAGATGATGTAAACTGCAATTCTAGATGAAAAAAGACTCTAAGAAAGTAATTTCTAAAGTGAAAAAGAGGCTTTAGTTTTGAAGTTCACAACGCAATTGACTTAACAAAATGAGGAAATGTAAGAGTTGCAGACAACAATAAAGAATAATGAAGAATAATTAGCTTCAAATGAAGAATCTAAGAAATTATTGAACTCAGAAAGATAAATGAAAACTAGATTCGATGAGATAGAAGAGTTAAGGAGATTATTAGAAGAGCAGGTTAAGACTGAAGCGCAAAGAGAGGAAGAAAGGAAAAATCAAAAAGAATAAGAGGAAAACCGTCTGAAAGCTCAAGAAGAAGCAATGAAAGAATTTGCGAATTAAGTAGAAGAATTAAAGAAGAGTTTAGAGTAGATGAGTTAAGCTAAAGAATTGATAATTGCTGATCACAAATCTACTATGGAGTTAGCTATTAAGGATTATGAATTATCTGTAGAAGACCTTAAATTATAAATAGATGAGCATGAGTCGACAATTTAATCTTTGAGATAATAGCTCGATCAAGGGAATGGAAGAGAAAAGAAACAAAAGATTGAAATCGATTCTCTTAATTAGCATATTGTTCTTCTTCAAAATGAGCTCGAAAAAGCAAAGGAAACAAGTGTGCAATTGAATGAAGCTGAAGGAAAAATATAGGAATTATTATTAAATCTTAGAGAAAGGGATAATGCTATTGAGAAATTAAAATCTGAATTGAATACACTTTAAACATAATATGTTACTGATACTTAGATTCTTCAAGGAAAAATATAATCTGAAATTTAAGAAAAATAAGCTAAAGAAAAAGCTAATTAAGAGATAATAGCAGCATTAGAGAAGATGAAAGCAGAGAAAGTATTATCTGAAGAAGTTTGGGCTTAAGAGAGATAAGCTGCAAGTAAGTCTGAGTCATCTTTGAAAGGAGAAATTGCTAGTCTTCAAAATAAATTGAAAGATGCGATTGACAAAGCTGCTGCTTTGGAGTAGAGTGTATCAGGCATAAAAAAAGAATCAGAAGCCAGAAGAATGCGGATCAATGACCTTGATCTGGAAATCATTGTGCTAAAACAAAAGCTTGAACATTTTGAAGAGGAGGCAAAAGAGATTGAGGAGTTTAGAACGACATTCGATGCAAGACTTTCTGAAAGGGATTCAGTGCTCGTCAAAAAAGATGAAAACATAGAGGAATTACAAGAGATCATCAGAAAACTTAAAGCTGAGTTGGAGAAGACTTCGAAAAAGCTCATGGAAGTTTTGCCCGAGTTGAATAAATTCAAGAGCATATTCACTTCCGTTAAATAAAACATCAATGATATTGACTAGTAGTAGTGATTAATGATTTATGTTTGAAAGAGAGAAAGAGAAGAAATTTAACAGTTTTGATTATTTTTTAGATTATTTTTTGAATTTCTTTAAATGATTGGTGGGGGCTCACAACAAAGAGGTTATTTTCATTTATTATGAATTTTTTGTTATTATTTGAATGGTTATTTTTGCTATTTTACACTCACAAGGGAAGTTAATTACTGAAAAATCTTAGTAGTCTCTTTTGCCTTTTGTGAAGAATAAGGGAGGAGGGGGGGGGAGGGGGATGTTCTGCTAAATTAATTTTTTAATTTCCCTTATTCGTTCTTTTTCATATTTACTTATGATTTTCTTCGATTCAGTGAGATCACATAAAATAAGGGATCTTAATTACAAAAAAAGAAAGAATAATTAATATTGTTATGTTGATGATTATTACTGCGCAGTAACTGTTATTGTACCTTGAAACTAGCTCTGGAGAAGACGTAAATACCTGTGTAATCAATATATTCTCTGAAGGAAAGAATAGTACAAACTTAGGTGACAAAAAAAGGTGATAAAATGGAAGAAGCTACTAACTTTGAGTAGCAGGCCTAAGCTGCTGATGCACTCCAAAGGGCAAAGTACCTTAGTAGGATCAATAAAATTAAGTAAATCTACTCAGAATAGCTACCTTTTCCATAGAAATATAATAGTAATATTAGCAGTAACAGATAGCAGCATCAAAGAGTAAAATACTTAACATAATCAAAGCCGCTAGAAAAGTAACTCTTAAATCCATCTGGATTGTATTAGCCTCAAATTTAGTTTATTGCGATGAGAACGGAAGAATCCATAATTCCGTTGAGTCGTAACCTCATTGGGCCTGGATTTAGGCTAAAAGATTAAGTGATGGCTGCTCCATATGGTTCAACCTACAATAAACCAAGAAATTGTAGTACTTCAATTGATAAGGTTTTTCACACTGAATAGTATGAAATGAAAGAAGAATCAAAAGTTATAGAGAAACGCATTTAGATAGGGAGGTAAATACCAGTTGGATCGTTTAGAGATAATATTAGTCCTGATGAGAGTAGAATACCTAAGCCATAAAGAACTTAAATTTCAAGAAATTACAATAAAGTTTAGACCTTGAAAATCAATGAAAAACCAATCGAAACTAAGAAAAATACCACATTACAATTTAGCCATACTTTCACTGATAGTAGTCTTATGGATGAGTTAACTATCATTCCTCAGATTGATTCTCATGAAATAAGCGTTTTCCCTTTAGATAATCCTCCTTCATATTACTACAAGAGTATTATTGAAAAAAACAGCAACCATCGCTAAGACAATCTCAAGCCTGAGAAGGATTTTAATTCAAAGTTCGATATGAATAAAACATGTGGAGGAGAAATGTAAAAGACCGTAAGAAATAAGGCAAATACGATTGATTTAAGTAAGAAAAATGAAGTTGAGAACTGTTAGTATTAGCACCAAAGAAATAGAAGCAAATCACATTTTGAATATGATAAGAATAGGGATCAAGAGGATGAGGTTTTAAAAGCAAAAAAGATTGATTAAATGTAAGATATTAATTAAACCCTTCAAGATAAAGAGAGAATATATGAAAAGAGAGTTGTATTAGTTAGAGATAAAAGAGCAATTTCAAGTGAAGAATTCAAAAGAGCATAAAAGAAACATGAAAAAGGGCGATTCGAAAACTAAACCCTAAGAGGAGAATAAGAAACTAAGGGTGATAGTCATGGAGAATTAAAAGAAAATTTAAAATTAAATAAAGACCTAAAAATCCAACAAAAGAATAGTAAGGAGATCACAATTTTAAAGGAGAAGACTTAATAAAGTTATTAATAATACTAATCATTTGGTTCTACCATTAGCAACACTGAGTGCAGTTTAGATGAGATTAAAATCTAGTAAGATTTTGGATTGCAGTCTATGGTGAGAGATTATTGCAAATAATCAAGAGAAAGCAAGAATATCCATGATAATATGAATATTTTGGAGGTTAAACAGTAAAAACAAAATTAATAACATTAACAATAATTATTACATAATAGCAAACCAATCAAATAGAATTAAAATAATAGAGGAAAAGCTTAAGGAGAAAAGGGGTAGGAAAATCAAAGAATTTAATAGATTGCATTGAAGTAAAAATTGCTTGAAGAACACCACTAACAGCTCCAGCAATAGCAGGAAAAAGAATAATTGTCTTAGTAATCTCAGCTGTAAAGATAAAAATCTTAAGAAAGTGTTGTTTCTTAACCAAAACGTCATACTTCTCTTGAAAAAAGATATGCATTGCTTATGGTAAGAGAAATACAATTTTAGAGTCTTAGAAATAACATTTTTTTTTTTATAAAATGTTGTTTAAAATAACAGTCTCGTCTTGATATCGATCGGACTTTGAAAAAAGTTAGAAGAGCAGTTTTCTTGACGCAGCAGAAAAATGTAATAAATATATTCATTTACTATTTTTAATGACTTCAAAATTGACTGAAGAGGAACTGATGATTTTCTTTGAATTATTGATTAAAATTAGGGGCTAAAGCAGGTCAGATTTCTTGAGAAGGATAGTCTTGAGGAAGCAGTGCCTTGAGATCTGAAAATTAAGAAAATTAACTTCGATTTTAATTGTGAAGACTATTTCAAAAGAAATAGAAAAAACTGTAAGATAAAAAATCTAAGATTATGTTCTAGCTTGGATTTAGTCGAAGAAAGGTGGTATTTGTTCAATAAATAATTCTTATGTTGTAGTAAATTTCCTATTCAGTATTGTATTTTTAGGATGATAATTAATATTAAGGAAAATAACCTTTGAAAAATTTGAGAAAATGTTGATTCTTGATAATTTCTAATATTAGCATAAATCTTAGAAAGAAAAAGCGAAAAAATTAAATTATTATGCGAAAACTTTTAAGAAATGATGAATTATATTGATAAGATTTTTAAATCATGAATGATTCTAAAGCTAGAGATTAGTGAAAAGAAATAATTCTGATTAGGCAGTCTTTAAATTTAACTTCTTTTGAGTTGATTCTCTTTGGCTGATAAGAAGGTAATTATTTAAACAAATGAGAGTCCTTTTGAAGCAATACAACTTCAAAATATAAAGTAAAGTTATTCTATTTGAGATTAATGTTTGTGTAGAGAATGAATAAAACCTCTAGCATTTCTGAATTGGAAGAAAACAAGCCTCTGAGTAATTCTTTTATTTAGCTATTTTAATTTTTTTTCTATCATCTGCAAGGGCAATTCAGAAGTATCAGAGGAAGTTAAAATAAAGTATAATAAATACAAATAATTTAAGATAGATCTAAAGAATTTTTTTTAACTTTTTCTTCCTAATCAGCTCAGTCCCTGATGAAGCAAACTTTGTAATTCGCACTAGTGTTGGTCATATTGATGGCCAGCTTAGCTAGCGCAAAGGATACTTTCCTTAAAGTATACGTTGGAGATCGATAATTCAGTACTATTTTTTTTGAAAGTTGCATGGGCATTTGCGAGACATTGTTGTACATTTCTTTTTACTCAAACTTTTCTAATTTTTTTGTTAGATTTGAAAGTATCCTTGGCTAATTTTGGATATTTCAAATATGGACACACATTAACTGGTAGAGTGCAGTTAGGCACAGTGTTCACTGAATGGGGTGATAAAGTCGACAAAGATAGAATTCCTAAGTACTCTAAAGAAGGCAAATAAACCAATGTTACCTTAGATTTAAAGCATGCAGATGTTAGCGGATGTAAAAGCAATTATCAGTAATTCAATGAAGAATATGTTGGCGAGTATGGAGCACCAATATTCCTCGCTGAAAGGGGAAACTGCTCCTTTGTCCGCAAAGCCGTTGGTGCTGCAAAGGCAGGGAAGATGCTCATTATTGTAGATAACAGCGAAGAAGATGATGTAGATAAAATCATCATGGGAGATGATCTCTCAGGTAAAAAAAGCAGATAAAAATTGCTTCTTTCATGTTCCTAATTGCTTTTTTTTTGGATATTTAAAGGCGAAAAAGTCAAAATGCCAGTTGTGATGATATCCAAGAACGATGGTACACTCCTCAAGGAATTCCTCTTCTCTGAATTGAAAGATTTAACTAACAATGAAGATAAGAAAGTCTTCGTTTCCATCACTTTCAACAAGGTAATTTTATTGATATTGTCTGCAAATTGGTTTGCTTTTGCTTGGTTTAATTTATAATTTATTGGATGCTTATTTTCTTACATTTCCAGCCTTAAGATGGAGCCCAAGCTGAAGTCTAATATTGGATGATTCCCTCTGAAAAAGATTCCTATTCTTTCTTGGGTTCACATTCGAAGTTCTTGAATAATCTAACTACCACAGATAAAGTAAAATTCGAGCCTCACTTTGTATTCTTCAGATGTGACGCAGCATGCAAGGCGAGCAACTAGAATTCAACTCAACGTATCCAAGATTACTGTATTTTTGATGGAGAATATTGCCATCCTGATCCTGATGGTCGTGGTCCGCTTACAGGTGCTGATTCAATCAAGCAAGCTGTCACTGAACTTTGCATCAATAATCTTTTCCCTTCATATTTCTTCCTTTTCTTCAACAAATTCAAAGAGTGCTACATCCAAAATGGTTAACCGTTAAAAGAATGCAACAAACTATCTTTGACATTCCTTTAAATCTTTAGTCTGGACATTGTGGAAGCAAATTTCGATTTCAAAATCCAAGAATGCATTAAGGAAAATACTATTATGAATCCAGTGCTTCTGAAAAAAGAGTTTGATTTATTCACAACACAAGGACTCAAATTCTATCCAGCACTCTTCGTTAACGGAGAACTCTTCAAGGTAAATTAACTTATTTTATTTGAACTTATCTTGAACTGGATTGATTTTTTCTGCAAAATAATGAAACTTTCTGCATTTTTAAACAGGGTGATTTACTCCTCCAAGATGCATCTGAATAGTTCATATGCGAGGGTATTGAGCATTTTGAAGATTTACCAGAGTGCTAGTAATTTGCTAATATAGACGATGAAAACAAATTCACTCCTAGAACTGCATCAGATCACAATACGCTTATTACAGTGATGGCATGCATCGTGCTCATGATATTCTTCATTATTGGATTATTCATCTACAGAAGAAAGATGAAGATGGAAGTGAACAAAGAATTAGCTTAATAAGTTGACTCAGCTATTCAGTAGTACTATGCACTCAATGAATCTAAGTGATAAAAACAACCAAAAGAATGGGGGGGGGGGGAGGTTTCTTTCTTCATGTATTGTTTGAAATAAAATACGCAATTGTTATTTGTAGATTATTATTCATTGAATAAACATGAAATATTTCATTTTTTTAATTCTTATTTTCATCATATAAAAAGAATAATTTCTTCAGACATAAATATTTTAGGATATGGTTCTATTCTTATTCATTTAAAGATTTGTTTGTATTAGAGTACTTAGTTAAAAAGAAAATTGAAGAAAAAAAAATGATTTACTTAATTGTTTTAATAAATAGCAGAAAAGTTAGAAATATTTTAAGTGAGAGAGATGTAAGAGATTGGATTACAAACAAAATAACTGAAAGGATGAAGGAGAGACAAAACGAATGAGAAGAAGAGGGAGGGAGAGAGAAAAGTCTATTAAAAAATAAAGGGAAAAATATTTTTTAATCTGTATGCTTTGAGAGCTTGAGGATGTAAAAACTCAAGTGTAAATTCAGTTAAATGGCCAAATCTGAAATATTCTTGAAGTATGTGATGATGTCTCTTTTGGCTTCTTATTTTTAAGTATTTTAATATTAAACTTTGAGTGTTTCTGTAGGTTGTTTTGTTCAAGGATTATTTTGTTTATTGTGAGGGTAATATTATTTGGATTATGACTAGTCGCTAAGACTCTGATTCTATCAATAATTTTCAGTGAACTTCTTGACTTTTCAGAGAATATTCATTTGAACTAATCGTGGCATGTGTAGAAGTGTTTGAACAAATAAATTGATTGTTTCTACAGGATAATTTTAAGATAGGATATTGACGTAAAGAGCCTTCAATTATTGGCATTTTCGGAGTTCTTTTCCTAATTGGATAACTCCTTTCTCCTCCATATTATTGCGGCTTTAATAGAAAAAGTAAATTAAAAGTATTCTCTAAATTTAACAGCTATTCAAATGTGTTTAAGTAGAATAGTTTGTAGAAAAAAAATTAAAAAAGGATTAATTGATGGAAGATCATTTTACTTGATTTCAATCTGCAAGCTTTCGAGATTACTACAAAATTTCAAGTCTTTCACAAGGTTCAAGATACCTAATTCTCCGATTTCATTTTATCTAGTTAAGTTGAAAGCAAATTAGGATTTAAATATCTCAAACTTGTACTTGTTTGGAAGCTTTAAACATGTTCTGATTCTTTGTTATTATATAAATTACCTGATATCTATGCACAATTCTTTTATATGTGTCTACTTTAAGCTCTTTGTTAAACACTCTAAACCTTCTCGCCCAATCTAATTTGAACTTTAAGAAGAAAAAAGGAAAAAATGAATTGTAAATCATCAATAATTCTTGCTAGCCCCATTTATCTATCTTTTCTGTGTGAAATATTGTTCCTTACTAGAGATGAATAGTGAGATCAACAATGTTATGAATTTTATTAAAGCTCTTGGCTAGGTATGCCAATCCAATGTCAGTGATTTTATTCTGACTTTAGTTTGTTTTTTCCCAAAAAACATCAAGATGAGAAGAGAAAAAAACGAGAAAACAATATTAATTTCCTATAATAATTCAAGTAAAACTTGACAACATAGCCCATTTATGTTTTATTTGTTTTATCATCTGCATACCTTAAGTGAAGAGATAGTTTAGAGAGATTCTCAAAGGATCCTAGTCTTTCATAAAACTCTAGCACCCCTTCATCTCGAATATTGTTTCCACTATTAAATGAGAAAATCAAAAGAATTATTAAAATAATCAAGAATCTTAGAGTACAGTTGTCTTTAACAAAATTATTTCTCAATTTAATTTCTAACAAACTTTCATTTTATTGATTTGAAAAAAAAATAAGTATTTACCTAAGGCATAGCGTCAGTTATCTTAGATTCTTGCAGTTTGCAATACCCTTCATGAGCTCACGCATACCAACAGCACATATCTCATTATGGCTAATAAATATGTATTAAGAAGAAAAAGATGATATTTTGTAATTGTAAAAAAAATTAATAAATATCAGAAATAATGCTTAAAATAATAACTAAAAAAATTCAAGGAATTATTACCAAAGATTAAGAGATAGGCCGAGAAGAAGAGTGCATTTCTACAGCCCTTATGCAATGAGTTGGGCACCCTTTGGACCAATTTCATTTTTTCTAATATTGAAATAAATGTTATTAATTAATCCATAAATATTTTACTAATCTTAGACTTAAATAATTGTTCTTAATTTACGAGAGATCGATATTGAGATATTGAACATCACAGAAATTAGACAAACTTATCCCAACTTCTTTAGCATCAATGTCTTCTAAATGTCGACGGCTATTGATAATAAGTAATAAATAAAATTACAGACAAAACAAAAAGTTTAAAATTAATTTGAATAATTTAATCAAGAAATTCGATTTTTTGATTACGCTATTTGAATTTATAAGAACTCATCATGAGCTTAGCTAGCCAGCTAATGAGATTGATAGAGTTGTTCTCTGGTTAAGATGCGACTGGGCATGTCATAATAAAGAGGAGAATGATGTTAAAGAAGAAGGATCATAGAACATTTACGTCATCTAATAGTAATAAAAAAATTAATTAATAAGAAAGTGTTTGTAGGATTGGACTTTTTATTTATTATCTGGGAGAAGAATGTCAAAGTTTTAAGGAAATTAATAGCAAGGAGAGAAGCTAAAGGAGGAGAGAGAGTTTAATAAATATTGATTCTCATTGATTATGTGAATCAATCAATCAAAAATATCTATTTTTGTGTTTTTAAAAGTCTGGTTACATTTCCTTCTTTAATTGAGAAGAAGAAAAAATAGAATCAAATCGATATTTCTAATGAAAAAAGAAGGAGGACTCAATAATGAGAACAATAAACAAATACCACTTTATTTTTACATTCTAGAAAGGAATGGATTGCAGATGAAGCAATCAATCACACAGTCAGGAAATTAATGCATTGATTTAACTCGAGGAAGATATTTTTACAATAATGCTTGTAATTGGGTGGAAATGAAAGATTGAAACACTTAACCATAAGAGAGGTTTATATTTAAAGAATTAAAAAAGATGAATAAAATGCATGAAAGATAATGAACACCATAAAAATATATGGTGATAATAATAAAATATTCACTTACGAGAGATAAGAAGTTGAATGGGCTTGTGAGATCTAGATAATTTATCTGCTTGCGACTGAACTTATAAATAAGAGAGAGAGAGAGAGTCCTTTTAGCTTCTTAATTTGTTTGTTTTGTTATTATTAATATTGATGTTATTTTTGTTGTACTTTCTCTTCTACTCACGCAAATTTAATACTCCTCTCCCCACTCCATTAACGCAAAATTCGTCTAAGAGTATTTATAATTTGAATCAACACCTTTCTTTATGTATGAGAATACTAGGGAAATAGGATAGATATTTGCATAGAATTGCATATTTTTACTGTTCATTATCGAACTGACATTATTTAAAGAAGCAATTAGTCATAAAAATATAGCCAATTTTGTATTAAAAATTATTTAAAAATCAAATCAATCTGATTGAATTAGAGATTTCTTTTTAATTGTGAAGTGAATTAGCTATTTTTAATGTCATGTTTTTGGTCTTTTTTTTTCCAGAGATATTCTTGGTAAAAAAATAAAACAATGAACAAAATAATAAAAATAAACTCATTCACATAATTATTAGATCAATCAAGATTATTTATCTTCTCAATATTTATCAATAATTTGTTTTGCTTTTTACATATTATTCAAAAATTATGAGAACCTCCTTTGCTATGCTATTCATTTTTTTAAAAATACAATCTAAAATCTTAGAATAATCCAACAGAATAATAATATATTTTAAAAAAAACTCAATGCTGAAAACCATTTTTGTTTGCATTCTTTAACTTCAAAAAAAGTGCACTTCTTTATTTGGAGGTGTTTTTGTTTTTTACAAAAGAGAAGATAAGAAGGCCTATTGGGTTTTTTTATTATTTTTGTTAAAAAAATAAGATAGAGATGAAAGATTCAACACTTCTCTTCCAACATTTTCTGCTTCTTAAAATTTTTTCTAGATATTTATTAGTCAAGCTTTTCCTGAATGACTCCTTCGATTTTTTTTCAAAGTTAAGCCTTGTTAAAAACAAATAAAATGTGCAAATTTGATATCTAACAACTTTATTCAATGAAAATATGTTGTGATTTACTTTAAGAACAAATGATTGAGTTGCTTTTTGAATCATATTTTTGATTTTCTGTGATAAATATGATGCATTTACATATTTCTGAAAGCTAATAAAAAAAAACCTTTTGCATTTTTAAGATTTTTTTTTGAGAAAAGAGATGATTTGTTCAAAATATTCTAAAATTGGCATTAAAAGATTCAACACTTCTCATCAAGCATTATCTGCATTTTAAAGAAAATTCTCATAACTTATTAGTAAAGTCATGCCTGAATGATTATTTTGTTTCTTTTTTTCATTAGTTAAACTGTTTTAAATGCCAATAATAATAGCAAATTTGATATCTAAAAGCTTTATTCAATGA
>Ga0302271_10001243_pt1 | contig 24833 bp, 15 predicted proteins | sample III_Bog_N1_1_FD_198767 | JGI IMG/M metagenome (GOLD analysis project Ga0302271, IMG submission 198767) | Peat permafrost microbial communities from Stordalen Mire near Abisko, Sweden - III_Bog_N1_1 | ecosystem: Environmental > Terrestrial > Soil > Wetlands > Peat | place: Sweden: Abisko... | reverse complement strand
AGAAGAAGACAAAAACAAAGAATAAAGACACTTTATCTAAAATAATCAACTTGTTGTCGCATACCAGGAGAAGCTGGTCTGCTCGAACCTTTCTTCATTCTTATTTCCGATTTGCTTTTTCAAGAAAAAAAGGCAATTATTTTGATTATTTTTAAAATGTTGATATAATTAGTGAGGTTGAATTATTAAGAATAAATATGGATTAATTATTGGACATAGGTTTTCTAACAAATATTTTAGTTATTTATTAGCCTAAGACACAATAAGCAGAAGATAACTCAAAAATAAGGATAAAAACTAATTACAGAATAAAAAAAGTTAATATTGACTTTTTGTTTTTAAATGCCAAAAATTAAATGAATTTATTATTGGATTTTGATGTAATATGTTCTCCCTAAGGAATTAGAAAGAATAAAATATGTTCATTTACTTTGGTAATCGATTTACATTGTATTTATTTATGATAAAAGATAGAAAATAACAAAGAGGTACTCAAGGAAATTGATAAAATGTTCTCAATTTTAAAATATCATATCTGATGGGAAAATAAATGTAAAGCTGAGTCATTACCCTTTGGAAAAAATCTTCAATTAATTCTAGAAGGCAAAATTAATGTTCCAATAATTAATTTACCAGAATCGAAAATCACTTGAGATTTTAGAAAAACAAACAAAGTTGTGTGACAATTATTAGAAAAAATACAAATATTTTATTTTAAGTAAGCCAAAATTATGTTGCATTTTGGATTTAATGACTTTTAGGCATGATATTCTGTTAGAATTTTTGAAGTTAGCCGATGGATTTCATATTTATTTATTCAAAAGATAACAAGAATGGTTGAAATAGCAGCGGAATAATATATTTGCTATTCCTTCTCAATAAACCTGAAAATCTTATCTTGAGTGAATACTTAGAAAACGCAAAAAATACAGCTAAAACTAACTCGAAACTGATTACATTTTCCGATTAAGTAAATCATAAACCAAGGAGTATTTTCATTAAAAATAAGAACTACTTTTAGAAGTGTGAGACGAGGAAGAATATGAAAGAATTTAATTTTAAGCTCGACCATTTCCAAACTCTATCAGATTGTCTTTTTATCTTATTTTGCTCTATTTCTTTTCGAGAAAATCGGGAGAAAATTCTTAAAAATAATTGCTCCAAAAACTAAAATATTAGGTTTTCACAAAACAATTATTAGTTCTTGAGATTAAATCGTAAATACCACCCAATCTGTGTATTTTTATTATCTATCATAGCGATTTGCTAAACCTTGTGATTCCTCTTGATGGAAACAAGTGCTTCTAAGAAGTAATTCATATTGCAGATCCAGCAGTTAAATGGAGATAATCCTGAGATTGCTTAGCCTCTGGAAATATCGAATGTCAAGCAGAGTGTAGATCTAGAAAACTCACCGCAATCTCGTGGAAGTTTCACAGATGTTTTCAAAATCAACTAGATTCAACCTTAGCAGAACAAAGTCTAAAAGTTCTTTGGAGGAAGTATCCTCAAAGATGAATTAGCTAATGTAAACAGCAACAACAACAATAACACTAGATTATCTTAATAATCTCCATAGATTTAAACTCACAGTGACTAAGAAACCATAGGCTAATTTGAAGGAAAGTTCGAAGAGCTTAGAAGCCACAAAGAATCAATTGAAGCCTTTCGGCAAACTAGACACTAAGGTACTCTAGAAATGAGAGAGTTTTCATAATTAAAAAGCATCATGGATGTTCCAAATACCCTCATTAGTGAAATCAAAAATGATGATGAAGATTATGAAGAAAGTAGATAACCATAAATCCCTTAGAACATCGAAAATATCAAGGAACTAGCAGAACCAGATGACTAAATCGAAGATGAAGAAAGCAAACGAAAAACTCGTTTGAATTCCACTAGAGCCAGTCTTAACATGAGCTCCAGTAGCATCCAACTTGAAGACTACTTCCGCTAAGATGCTGACAAGCGAAAAGAAGAATAAATGCGGCATTTAATAACCGACATAACTAAATTTAAGAGTTATTTTGTCCGCTTTCGATTTGAGTTTTTCTTCGAATTTATGATAGTCCACTCGCTGTTCTTCCTTTTACTTGGCCCATTAGCGAATCCTATCATCTACAAAATGGGCAAAAGTCTTCCAAGGAATCTCATGTTCTGGGGGAATAACGCAATATTCTACAATTAGGCAATATATTACGGCTGTCTTCTGCTAGTTGTTGTGCTTTATTCTACTTAAAGCATTAAGTATGTGTACTTTCAATCAGAAATTCTCTATCTGTTTCTAGGAATATTCTATAGGATCTTCACGATATCTGTGAAATATGCGACATATGATCCTGTCAAGATCAAAGCGATTAAAGAGCATACATTTGAGCCAGGAGAGCTTGCTTCAGATTTCTTCCTTGGGGATTGGAGAGAGTAAAAGGATCGAGTAACAACAATTAAGATTAATTAATCAGCTTTGATATGTATTTCGCTTATCTTTTTTTCAAATATTTTGTTTAATTTACATCATTAGATAATCTTCGAGGAGATATACTTTGCTTAGAGAGTCTATGACATCGACACAAGTTGGATGTACATTGAATTCATGTTAAGCCCTGAAAAGGACACAATCGAGAAAATCGATTAAAATAATAAAATTCTTTCAGCATTTCATAAATAAACTGATGTTCCATTCTAACCAACACCAATCACAACTACTCTGCCTTCAAATCAACCATTTTATATCTACGGAATCATCAAATATCTTGTGGACGCATTCTAGAAATAGAATTCATCAGAGATAAACAATGCTAAGCTAATTGCTCGAATCTATGCTGCTTTACGAGCCAGCATACCAACAATCTACTTGATTATAGAGCATAAAGAAAAGTTCTTCACTGATTAAAAGTGGTATGAATGGGTGACTAGTGCCTTTATTACATTTTAAATATATCATTTTTACTTCTATGTTACATGGACAATCATCCAAGGTGTCATAGACATGAAGAGAAAGGTAAAAGAATCAATTCTTCTTTACATAAAGATTGTTTTTCCATATTCAAAACAGATATATTTTCAACTAATTTTGTTGTGCTTGTTTGAGTAGATATTTTTCATGGAATAGATGGCATTCATGATATCTCCTAGGAAGCTGCGGAATATCGATATTGACAAGGTGTTGCCGACAATAAATATTTTTAAATCGTGCAATTTAAAGTCTTGGTAGTTAATGCGACATGTATGCTAAGAATATGGTAAACGATATGATATTCGAGTTCAAGGAAATTTCTCTGGACTTGCACTTGTTATGGTGATTTCCATCGTCATAGTCGTGTTAGATTATGCTTCTGTGATATCGTTAGAACCTTCATTTGTAGTTATTCTAGTAATAGAAACAATATGTGCACTTTTCATTGTAATGAAGATCTTATACTATGGAGCGAAGATAAACTCGTAATTTGATTTGCATGATGCTATCTTAAACTCGAATAAAGGTGTAGTTATGGATATTTACAGGATGCGTAGGAGATATTTTTGCTAATAATTTAAGACGTAAAATTACTTGTATGCTAAAGCTGTAGGGAAGATAAAAGAAGATGTTTAGTTATTGAATCTGGAGAATCCATGTGCACACATAAAAGAAATTGTTGATTCATATGATACTCATATCGATGAGTTGAAGTTCGATAAATAACAAAATCCGTTTAGAATAGGAAGCTTGACGGTAACAAACGGAATGCTAGAAAGTGGAATCATTGGTATTGTCTCAGTTATTATTGCTATTATTGCAAAATATCTCTCAAATAGGTTGTGAAAATAGGTTGGTGCTTCGTAAAAAAGAAGTAGTTTCAGCAGAAAGAAATCAATCACTTTTTAACTAGTCTGTGCATACACCTCAAGTATATGACTTAGCTTTGAAATACATAATAATAAAGGCTTAGAATTTTCCCTTTTTATTACAAAATAAATTTAAATTGTTTTTAAATGTAAATAATCTACTTGTGAAAATGAGTTTGCTTTAATAAATATTTTCGTCCTTCGAATACATCAAACAAACATGATTTTTTATTATATAGAAAATGAGAGGAGATTTTTGATTTTAATTGTTTCATGAAATCGAAGGGAAGAGAGGCACAAAGATTCTTGCATTTCATCTTTTATGAAAGTTATTACATAACTAACAAGCTTATTATCATTTCCAAACTCAAGAAAGCTAAGATTTCTTGGGCTCACTATTAAGGAAAATTGAATAAAACAATGAAATTCAGTATTATCCACATAATTACATATCTAAAATAAGATAATTTAATTATTTTTATTATTTAATCATTTTTTTCATTTATTTTTAGGATATTTTTCCCATCTGATCTTCCAAAAGATCCAGCCTTTCAACTTCACCTTTGAAATAGACTTCTAACAATAATAATTTACTCCAGAACATAATAAATTAATTAAAAATAAGCAAATAATACGCATCCAAATGAGCAGAAAATTACTTTGGGCAGACCTTTAGAAACACTAAGAATAGGTCCTTGATAAGACTCATCTTAGGGAGCTACTCGCCAACAAAGAGAGAAACGATGTAATGAATAAAAATAACCCTGAAAGACATTCATTATTTAATCTTTTTCTGTGTAGAAATTGGTTTTCGAGGAAAGTGGAATCGTTTTAGATCTCACCCATGAAAAAATTACTGATGAAACACTCAATCTCCTTGAAGAAGTTGCAAGCAAATCTAACATCTACGCTAGCATCGCAAAGATGTTCAATGGAGTAACTTATTTGCATTGTTTTTGTTCAAATAACTGTGATAGAATAATCAAGAAAAGAAGTAGATGAAAAATAGATTTTAACATTTGTTTTTTAAAAACGCCATAAACAGGAAAAAATCAATACTACTGAGGGTAGATCTGTCCTGCATGTCGCACTTCGTGCTAATAAGGGAGACTCCATTGTCGTTGATGGAAAGAACGTAGTTGAAGAGGTACATACTGTGTTGTAATCGATTGAAGCGTTCTCGAATCAAGTTAGAAATGGAGTAGTTAGAGGTTTGACTGGTAAGCTTCTCAAGAATCTAGTTGTCATTGGAATTGGTGGTTCATATCTCTCTATCGAGTTCATCTATGAAGCCCTAAGATCTCACCCAGAAGCAGCAAAGAGAGCGCACGACAGAAAGCTTAGGTATTTTAACAATTCAAGCCATAAATGTTATTTTTCTTTTTCTAAAACTGCAAAAATTCTATGAGATTTTGGAACATTTTTCATCAAAATAATCCTTATTTTTTAACAAAAAAACTAGATTCTTGGCGAATGTTGACCCCATTGATTTCGCTCGTGCAACTGAAGGTCTCAATCCTGAAGAGACTTTATTCGTGGTGAACTCAAAGACATTCACAACAGCTGAGACCATGCTAAATGCTAGATCATGCAGATCATGGCTGATCAAATATTACAAGGAAAACGGCCAATCACTTGATACCGAAGAAGAAATCAAAAAATTAGTCAGCTTCCACATGTGCGCTGCTTCCACAAATCTCGCAGATACCTCAAAGTTTGGCATCAGCTCTGATAAAGTCTTTGGATTCTGGGATTGGGTTGGTGGCAGATATTCTGTTTGGAGTGCTGTAGGAATATTGCCCCTTTCGATTCAGTTTGGATTTGATTTCGTCAGCGATGTTCTCAAAGGTATTTTCCTTAATTACAATTCAATTTCTTCAATATTTTTTGCTAATGATTTTCAAAAAAGGTGCAAATGTGATCGATAAATAACTCGCATCTGCTAAGAGCTTGAGAGATAGTTTACCATTATTGCTTGCACTTGTTGGATTCTTCAATACTTCTATTAAAAACTACCAAGCAAGAGCAATTCTTCCTTACTGCCAAGCGTTATGTAAGTTTGTTCCTCACATTCAGCAATTAGATATGGAGTCGAACGGTAAGAGAGTCAATCTTGACGGCCATCCTCTTGACTACGAATGCACTGTAGTCAACTTCGGTGAACCAGGAACCAATGGTAAGTTGATTAAAATAAAAGAACAGCTTTTATTTGAGTTTTTTGAACAAATAATATTGACATTTGTACCATTTTTTATGAAGGTCAACATAGTTTCTACTAGCTATTGCACCAAGGAAGAACTATCCCATGTGAGTTCATTGGATTTGCTAAATCTTAAAATCCTGTTAATCTCCCTGGAGAACCAGTGACAAGTCACGAAGAACTCATGAGCAACTTCTTCTCTCAAGTAAACAAAATTAACCCTGAACAAGCCAAATAACAGAATCATTAAATATCTTTCTCTTTAGTTCAACATTTTTGTTAATTTTTCACTTTCTCTTTCACTACAGCCAGATGCTCTTGCTTGTGGAAAGACACTTGAGGAACTGAAAGCTGAAAAAGTACCTGAAGCCTTGTGGGGTCATAAACTCTTCCCTGGTGACAGACCTTCACTTTCTCTTCTCTTTACTGAGCTCAACGCATACACCGTTGGATAACTTCTTGCTTTGTACGAGCACAGAACTGCTATCGAAGGTTTCCTTTGGGACGTCAACAGTTTCGACTAATGGGGTGTTGAACTTGGAAAGGTGCTCGCTAAACAAGTCCGCACATTCTTCTAGAATCATCAAGGCACAAACACAGCAAACTTCGAGAAGTACAGCTTCAACTCTGCTACCAAGGCATTACTTTAGAAGTTTGTCGAGAAAAAATGAACTCAAATTTGCACAAAATAATAATACAAAACAACTAAATAATTGTGTGATTTGTGAAACATTATTATTACTTCTTGATTCAAACATTTTTACAAACCAATTTCGTTTTCAAGCATAATTTCATTGAATGAATTGTAAGCACAAAGCTAATAAAAAGTTTTCTAAGATTATTCTTGCCAAAACAAAAAGCGAAATATGTAAGACAAATAAAATTAGAAATATTCGTTTCTTTGGTCAACCAACCACTCTTTCTTTTAATTTCTTTATGTTTTTGCCTCAAAAAGGAATATAATTACCTACATCGATACTTAAGCATTCTCTAAATTAATCTAAAAGAAATAATCTATTTCATTAAATTCAGATAATTCAATTTTTCAACCAATTAATTGTTCTAATTTATCATCAACTCCAACTCCTAAAAGAGATCCCCCTACTTCAAATTTATACGTAGACATATGCAAGATAACGCTATCTTCAATATTGATCGATCTTCTTTGAACAAAATAATTATTAAATTACCTTTCTGACCCCCCTTGTTGAAAAAACCCACAAATCCTAAACACATATGAAGCTCCTTAAAAGCAAGCTTCAAAAAGAAGAAATAGCCAGGATCAATGCTAAATCGGCTATTCATAAATCGATTAGTAACTACAAACCAGGGAATGTAGCTTTCGAATCATTACTCCGAGTTCGTCCACTGTTTATTTAAGAGCAGCTTAAAAATCCAAACTTAGCCATAGAAGTTATTGATAAAGATGCAATCATAATTAATTCTAATTCAATCAAGGCTTCAGCAAATAAAATCATTAAGTATTTACTAATAAATTCATCTATGAGAGTTATGATTTATGAGAGCTATTTCTATTTCTTTCTTTTTATGGTAATTTAAAGATGCTCTAAGGTATCTCCTCCTGGAGCTAAGACAAGTATGCTATTTTAAAAGGAAATCTCTTAAATAGCTAGTCACGCATTCTCAGGAGAAGACCAAGCTATGTTTATCATTGGAGGGAAGGATTCAGGGAAAACACATACTTTCCTTGGAAGCACCAATGATCCAGGTAAATATTTGGCTTATGTTTTTTACTAAAAAAGACAAAAGTGTGGCTGATATTGTGTAATTTATCAAACAAAATGAAAAAATAAAAAAGGGAGATTTCTGTTTTTGAGTTTGTTATGTAAATATATTCTTTCTTTCTTCTCAGGGCTATGCTTGTAGATTCCAAAGATGCTGTTTACCTTGAAAGAGAAGTTCTTTCCAAATGCTAAGATATGCATGAGCTGTTTTTCATTTGAGAGCAGTTTCGTTGATATGCTGGCTTTTTCGAAGGAAGCATTAGATCATAAAGTAACATTTCAAGGTAATTTCATCCCGGGTCTTTCAGTTTATGAAATTTAAGATCTCCATGAGACATTCAGTCTTCTCAAAACCGCTCTTATTATTGATGCAAATAGAGATATGAATAGAGTAAGAGAATTCATGATTTTTACAAGATTTTGATTTCTAAAGGCTGTTTTTCTTTAATAAAACTAGGACCAATCATAGTCCTTCACATTATTCGGGAATCTACCACCTCGAGCGATTTTAGCAGTGAAGTTCATGGTTTTCATGCCAGAAACAAATGATACCGAGGAATCTGTTGGGAGTATTTATATTGTTGACACAGAAGCATATGATAGAGTAGATGGTCGTGGAGTGAATAATGCAATGTTAGCTTTAGATAATTGTCTTAAAGCAATGTATGATTCAAATCTTGGAATCAGAGACAATATCAATGTACCTTATGAACAGTCAGCATTTACTTCATTTTTCAAAGATTTTCTTGGAGGGATAGCGAAGACCTACATCATTGGGACACTCTCACCGTTTGAAGCACACATTGAAGTAAAAAATTCCTTTTTTTATGAAAAGAAAAATAAAATTCTTACACATTTTTTTATGAAACAAAACTAGAGTTCCATGCGTACATTACGAGAAATCCAATGGGCGTTTCAGAGCACTTCTCTTGAATTTGATGATGCAGCAAAAGATAAAAAAGAATCATACCCATTCAATTATACAAAGAATTTATAAACTATTGCAGATAAACTATCTAAAGAAATCAGTAATGTAGCCTCCAAAGACCACGCAGAGGATGAAGAAACTCACAGGGTAACATGACATAGATTTAAACTTTTTTAATTGAGAATCAACATCCAAAAAATAATTGGTTTAGCTTTTTCTTGCTGATATTTTTGTTGTTGGTTTTATGGGGAAATCTTAGCAATAATAATTCCTAACGATGTTCTTGAAAAAACTGTTTTACGCTGTCCGACTATGTGCTCAAAAATAATAATAGATCTTGCATTAGAGAGAGACTATTAGGGAAGTGTAGATGAAGATCATTGATCTAGAAAAGGCTGCTATGAAGGATCATGTAAAATCATCTGATTTACATGCGTTTTTTTAGGTTAAAGTCACACCCTTGTCTTATAATCTTGTCTATACTCCAATTCAGAAACTTCAAGAAGTACTCAAAAAGATTAATATGCAAGAGATCAGATCAATTATCATTTTAACCTTTATTCTTCTCTAATATAAATATCTTTTTTTTCTTAAACCATCAGATTTTATCGAAGAAATTGAAAAACTTAAAAACTGACAAGATAATGCTTTCCAGAATGCACAAGGATTTCAAGGATTCCACTGAGAAATATCTTCAAAACGATGCTCATCAATCTGAGAATTATTACATGGAAATGGCTAGATAATTCTACAAGCTCGCAAACCAGCATATGAATTGGACAATCTACGCTTGTTTCTTCTCTTTCAATCATCCTCGTCCGAATAATATTCTAAATAATAGACATAAAGTTGAAAAACTTGTCTAGTCAATATTTCATAAGATACTCTTAGAGCTGAGAGTTGACGATTTCGATAGCTATGAAGATCCAACGTTTGTCTACGCAGGGATTAGCTTACTTGACAAGAAACTCAGCAGCAGACATTTAACTATTGCACCAGAGGAAGCTGTCTAAGTTGACATCCCTAAATCTCATAATTTCGAAAAAGGAAGGCTCGGATTGCTTGTAAAAAAGAACTACAAATTAAGATTTTCATGTGATTATTTGAAAAACCTCAATTTATTAAAATTCGAAATAAATCTTTGTTTTTCTTGGAAAAAAAACAGCTAAACGACATAGGTGCAGTATCGCCAAAGCAATTGAAGGAGAATTTAAATTTTATATTCACAGTTCCGATCGATTTGAAGGGTAATAAACCTACGAAACAAAAATGTTTCCCTTTTAGAAAAAATGATCAAAATAGCAAGGAACCATCGAGAAGCAAGATATCTTTCAATAAGGCATTTTCATTCAACAGTAGCAACAGTTCAAGCGAAAACATTAGCAACAATGAAATCGCTTTAAGTCCAGAAAAGAAAAACAATTTCAATACAAAAAATGAAGAAAATCAATAACAGCAGCTGAAGTTCTTAAAAAGAGTGCCTGAGCTTCCTCAAGACAGCAATATCATCCCAACTGGGAAAACTACAAAAGATGCAAATAACACTAGTATCCTTTTGATTCAGCCAAAAGATCAATATCGATATTACGATGATGAAGATCCTTAGAATTTATATAAACTCAAGAGAAAGAAAAATAGACACAGCAAATAAATAATAGGAAGTAGCAGCAGCGTTCCTAGAAAACAAGAAGAAGGACTTTAGACTTCTGCTCCGTTGATTCGTTTGAACCCACCATCAGTAGATATTAAATCAACTCGTTCAGGGTTGTAGATCAGCAAGAAAATGAAATTGTCCAATTCATTACTGTAGCTTTCTGGAGACAAACAGCAATAAATCTTCCCTGCTGCTTAAACGAAGGATAACGGTATCAACAACGACAGCAGCAACAACGCTGACGACCATACAACAAAAACAAAAAAGAGATTCAATTAGTAGCTAGCACCTCATTAGTCTCACTTACCTGAAGAGAAACGACTTTACTTTGAGAATATCCGTCTTTCCAGTGAATTCAACAAGAACATTGTCGTGGATATAAATCTATTTAAGAACGATCTTAAGAGATATCAACCACCAGCATCGATCACACATATCTTCCATTAAGCGAATTAAAAAACTAACTCCAACCATCATAGCAGTTAGTAACTTCCATAGCAATAATAGCAATACAATTCAACGCAAACAGACAATACTGTTTTTTCAGTGCCAAATGAGAATTGTACTTTCCACAGCAGTCCTAATCTATTGACTGCTGTGACGTAACATCATTTTAAAACACTAAATCCTTTTGTTCACAGTCGAAAGCACTCGAAAAGTTAAATGTTCTAAGAATTATCAAGTTAATAGCAGCCGTTGATGATGATTTCCAAGAATAATCTAGTGAACAAAAAGAATAATAACAATAACAACAGCAGCAATAACAGTAGCTGGAATGCTAATATTTTTAAGAACAATAGTAGCAATAATCTCTAGAATCATTAAAATAGCATATCTACTTGTCATAACTAGCCAATCTTCATGTTGCCATCGACTTAAAAATCATTCTTGAAAAATGCTTTGAATCTTTCAGATCGTTCCACACTCTATGCAAAAAGTATCTCAGCACTAAAACAACCATCTGAATATCTCTCAAGCGCCAGGGTTTCGTTGCCATCGTTCTCAACAAAATCAATCCATTTGGCATCGATAATTTCGAAAAATAGACTTATTGGACTTAAAAATACATTCTAAATGCAGTCGAAAAGACAAGAATAATCAGAATCAAAGCCATTGTAATAAATGCCTTCAAATAATGAATTTGAAAATGTTTGAAATGCTCTAATTGTTATTCTCTCTTCCTCACTAATTCCCAAAAATTTCATTATTAGTTTGCCATGTTTAGTAATTTAGTATCAATCAAATTTCATTTTAGTCTGAGCCATACATGAAAAATAAACTCAAAATTCATGTATTTTATCCTATTAGAGCAATCCTTTTTAGCATATTGATTGCTATTTGAAGGAATATAGATCTGACTCAATTGTAAGGGATAGTCTTAGATTTCTTGGCAAGAACATATCTGCAGAAGAAACTAATTTAGTCTCTGTTGATTCTTCTGATCGCTTCAACTCTAGTTTTTCTTCGCTATTGTCCTGGAGCTGAGATCTGTTGGACAAAGAGAGAGAGAAATAAGACAATTATTTTTGAAGGAATGTGTGATTGATTTATTCTTACTTCTTGAAGTCTTGGATGGTTGTATTTGAGCACGTGCTATCTGAATGGATCTTAATAGTTAAATCAACCAAAAATATTAGAATTAGCATGCTTAGATGTTAGAGAATATTCAAGTGCAATGTAAAATACTCATATCCTTCACGAGTTGTCTAGCTTCACGTCTATATTCTCCTGTTTTAATCTGTCCAAATCTATTCAACATTTTGAGAAACAAATCAAATAAGCATTTTCATACATTTTTACATTTTCATTAAATCACACACAAAACATACTCTCACACACCCTGATTTCTTATCCTCAAAACAAACAACTCGATCCTCAACAACACAAACTATAAACCTGCTCTTACGGTACTTATTTGAAGTAATGCTTAGTAAGCGAGTTCAGAAGAAACTGCGTGATTTGTGTAGAGTTCATTGCTTAGTATTTCCTTTTGATAATTTGATAAAGAAAAAGAATAAAGTTATCCTGAAATAATCTCAAATCTTCTAATTATCAAGCTCTATCTCGTTTTGGAGTATTCCAAACATTTCTAAAAAGCAATTCTATCCTAAATTAAGGTAATATCTCTTTGCATTTAAAAAGCTCATTCAATACTGCACATCATTTTGCTTGCAATTTCGCTGGCAACCTGATGTTATTATGAAAATTCAATATTATTCCTTCAAAAATAGCTTAACTTCCATTCTGTAATTTATTGAAAGTATTAATTCTAGTTTAAAACAAGAACAAAAATACCAAAGATTTATTTTTTTTAAATCCCCTCTCGGGAATGTAGTATTAAAACTAAGAATTAACTTTTCTTTGAATAAAATTCTCACTCTTCAAAGAAAAACTTCCAATTCAGTTCCTTTTGTCTATGATTTATTCCCACTGATAGATAAATTAGTGATTCTTATTTTGTTATCTTTTTCTCCTCCTTTGTTTGTTAGAATTTTCCTTTTTTTATGAATCATTATTCCTCTTTTACACTACAATACACAACAATTAATTCTTGCAAGGCTTAATAACCTCCAAGAGGATGATAGACACACACTTAACATTTTAAAAACAAAAAAGCCAGTTTAATTAAATCTCCAGTTTTCATTCAACTTAAGTTCTAAACCACTTTGAAAGTGCTAAAAGTCCTATTATTTTAACTCAAGAAAGTGTTATGTTATTCTTATTCAAAATATCTCTGTAGAAATCAATATCTGCAATGGCTTTGGAAGCATATTCTTTACTTTTTTAAGCCACATGCTTGTAGTATTCAATTTCTTCTTACATTTTTGATATTTCTAATTTATATTCCTTTTCCACAGCTGCACTTATTGACTATTACTGCCTAATAAAATTCGTGGATTATTCTAATTCACTGATTTTCTACTTCAACTTTGTGTTTTCTCCTTTCATTTAATTATCACAGCCATCGCTTCTACTCGATATCTTCTCATATTCTGAACTCAATTTAGACAGAATTCCCTTAAATTATTGCAATTCTTCTTTGAGTTCTTGTTTCTCTTAGAAGGCTCTCTCGTAATCTCTTCGAAGCTCACTATTGCTGTCCTTTTCTTTCCGAAGCTAGCTCTAGTTTCAAGTCAAACAAAAGCAAAGGTTATCTATGAAAAATTTGAGTATTTTGCTAAAACAAAATTAAACTAATTTACTTCGATCGTTCTAATAGATTTATTCTTATCTGCGTTCAGCAACAATGAAAGTTCAGCTACTTCAACACGAAGCTTTTCTAGCATTTCATTTTTCACCTCCAGCGTTCTCCTCATCTCACTGTTCTCCTTTGCTCCTTTCCTCTGCAACTCGCTTATCTTCTATGATTCTTTCTGAAATTACCCAAAGAAAAAAATTAATAAAAAATATCAACTTTTCAATAGAAATCCCACTGAAAAATCAAACATTTTCTTTTTTTACTTTCATTGCATTATTTTCTCTAGTGAGTTTCACAAGTTCTTGAGCTAAAATATCACTCTGTTAGTCCTTAAGTTTCTTTTCATTAATAAAGCTGGAACTATCTTTGTCTCCTGACATCGTGAACATCTACGAAGAAGATGATGAACAACTGCCATATTTTTTACTACTATTTTCTTATTGCAATGTCTCAGTGCTTCTTTAGCTGTCATAATCTTAGTTTCCAATTGTTTCTTTCTTCTTAAATTGTAGACTATTTTTTGCCATCATACTTGTTGTCTTGCTCGCAACTGGTTTCTTATTCATAGTTTTAGCAGCAGTACTATTTAAATTCTATTTGACTGCATCTTGGCTATTCTTTAATTCAGTTTTTCTTAATATTTCATGTGCTTTCTCAAATAATTCATTAGTTTTATTATGTTATGCTGTATTCTTATGCTATTCATCTTCTCTATCTTCTTCTAAGGTCATCATTGATAGATTCTACGAATACTGTAAGACTGAATCTCCTAGATATTCTTCATCGATCTCCACTATCCCAAATCCTTATTGTTCAGTCTAAGTCTATATATCTTATCCTCGAGCGTACATTGTAATCGATGCTTATGTTTCTGCATTTTTCATTTCTTTTTTAGTGACCTTATTGCTCTCCATTGGTTTCTCAGTTAACTCCTTGATCTTCTATCTACCCTTACAACAACGCAAATAAACCCAAAATAAGCATCAAAACGGTCAATATTTCTTTTCAAAAAACAATCAACTTTGTAGTTTTGCTACCTTAATGATTTAACTTCATTCAACAATCCTAATCTTTCTTCTTCTAAACGCAAGACAATGTCAATTTGATATTCAAGAGCTTCTTTTATGTCTTCATAGTTTTATTAGCATACTTGAGTGCTATTGCTAGTCATTGTTCGGATTCCACGGATTCTGAAATCGCAGTCAACAGCGCAGAATTGAGATTATTACAAAGGAAAACAGAGGTATTTGTATTTAAAAAGTTAATTGTTAGCTCTTTTTGTGTTTTAGTTCAAAATTTTTATTAATTTTAGAAGAATTCAAATTGCAGGATAGCTTAGTTGATTCAATTATTAGACGAAATTCAATGAAAAAGGAAAAAAGAAGCATCTTTTTTGATGATATTCTTTGTGGAGAAAATTAAAAAAATATTAATAAAGTCTTCAGAAATATGATTATTGTAGATTTTAGATTTTACAAATAACTCTTTGAGACTATTACACACTTGCTAATATTAAACAAACTGCTAAACTAAATATATGATTGTATTAAACCATAGATACCTTGCGAATTCACTGATAATATTATCATGTAATATAAAAATTTTGTTGTAATCATTTTGGAGGCAAAGGATTTGGAGCAAAGAGCAGCTTTTCATCACTGGTTAAGAGCTTCTTCCATTCTTCACTAAGGTTATAGTCAGGTTTCAGTGATTCTTTCTAATTTATTTATCAAATCAAATGAATATTTTTGTTATTATGATTTCCTTAATAAATTGTATGTTGTTTGCGTTTTATTTCCCCAATCAAAAATGAAAGAATTTTTGTTACCTTTGGTTTCATGCTCTTCTTAATTCTTTCTTCCCTGCTGATTCCTTGCTCAAAATCATCACGAAATTCTTACATTTAGATCTTTTATTCATCTCTCAGCTTATCTATCTTCTCTAAAGTATCTGCAGCTACCACTCCACCCAGCAATCCTTCTAATAATATTTTTAAAATGTTCAATGAGAATATATTCAATGATAGAAAGAATCAAAAAGTGAAAGAATTTGAGATTTGTTACCTTTCTGTGCTTTAGCATACATTGAATCTAACGAAAGAAGGAAGTTTTCAGCTTTTTAAAATGAATCTTGAATTGCTTGAGATTTCAACTAAAGTAACTTCCTTTTCTTCCTTTCTTACGCGAGCAATAACTTCACTTTCGCGAGAAGCTATGCACTCGAGGAGTTTCTATGTGTCTTCTCTTTTACTTATTTTGTTAGCTCAATAGTCTACTCCTTCAGCTCCTTTCCGAGACTGTCAATTTTCTCTGAGTAATTCTAATGATTTTCTAAGTTATGTGAATTGGATTCCTTAAGATTCTTATACACTGTCTCTAAGTCTCCAATTTTACGCTTCTACTCAACAATATACTTCTCAGCTTGACTGAATTCAAGTGTCATCATGGAGACATTCTTCAATTCTTTTTCTTTGTTTTTATCCTTTTTTATTGCTTCCCTGTAGCCTTCAAATTAAAGACGTGCTTCGTTATCACGTATGCCCCAAGCTTCACCGCTTGATGATTCAAGTTCACTGAGAATATACACTTATTTATCGCTGATACTCTCAAGAGTTCGTCCACCTAATAACACAATCTCACCAAGAACTTCACTTTAATTACAAGCCATAGAAAAGGAGTAACGAGCTGCAGGAACATATCCACCACAACTTGGACGAGACCAATAGCCTTCACCTGAAAAAGTTCATTAATTATTCTTGAAATTACTAACATTCTTTCCACGCATAAATCCAATCCCAATAACAGATAGAATCTCTAAATAATTGTAAGTAAAGTTACTTACTGAGATTCAAGATGAAGAAATCGTTTAAGTATGTAGCTGTTAAGCTCTTCATTGCATCCTCTGGACAGCTGATGCCTCCAAATAAGCAAATCATGTTTTCTTTAACTGGTAGCATTTTCTAGTTTTTATCCAAAAAAATAAGAAAGTTAATTCTATTATTTAATCCCTCACTCATTTTTATTTAATTCTAAATCATCTTAGTTACATGGAACGCTCTCGGACAAGGTCTCTATCCTCTGGTTTCAAAAGGAATAAACTTTTTTGTTTCTGTATCCATAACAATCGAAATATCTGTGCATTGTTTTTTCTAATTGAATCCTCCAAAAATGAATATCTTTGACTCCCCAATCTTAATTGCACTGTGTGCCTTCATCGGAGGAAACAATTCATGATTCTGTTTGGTTTAGCAGTTTAAAAAAGATTAAAATAACTCATACACTCATCATATTTCTAACCTAAAATTCATGTTTTTCCCAGACGATTCCAGGAAGATCATACAATGCCTGGTCGAGTTCAACATTTTCAAGCGAGAAGCTCCAAACTTCACTGGTTAGCAAATTCTCAGGCATGGATGCACCACCAATGATGTATTTCTTGTCACCTGAATTCACCAACTGAGAAAATATCCTTGGACTTGGGCCTTTAATTTGTTATGCAATAATCAAATTATCAGACCAAACAAACATATGGAAATTGCTTTGAGTATTACTTACCTTCATACCAAAAGAATTTTTTCCAAGTGAGCGTGTCACAGTTCAGCAAATACATGTCGTTGAGTATCTTTTTTTCAGGAGAAAGTCCACCGTAGATGTAGAGATTAGGTGATTCATACCAGCTCTAGTGATAAATGCGCTTGGATGGAACTTTCCCTACACAGGAACACTCACTCCATTTACATTCATCTAAATCCAAGGAAAATAGAAAAAGAAAGATTTACAGCTGCATTATCACCAATACATGCTAAGTTAATAAATGATATTCTTCCTTACTTGAGTCAAAATAATGAATTTAATCTCTTGCTAAGGGATTGGTATTGGCAGCAAAAGGACTGGATGAACCACTTCCAATTTGAAATCTAATTCCAGCATTCTAATTCCCAGACGTAGCAGCTTATCTTGGATCTTAGGTTGGTTGCTCTTTTTCGTTTGCTAATGAAAAAAGTTTAACAGTAAAATATCATATTTGCTCAAAGAATAAGAAGCGTTTTATGTTATTTTTCAAGAAGTTCATCATTTTGAGGATTTTACTGAGTTTAGTTTCTTTAGTAACTTCTTTAGGCTTGATACCACCGAAGTAAATGTATTTGTTGCGATCAATCAGATAATCTAAGGACACTCCTTCCTCGATCTATGGAGGATCTCCTACCTTAGCTTTTTTTATGATAACAAAACGATTGTTAATTGTAAAATTACGAATAACTATTTGAAATAAATCTTGTGATTGTAAAGAATCGGAGACCATTGATTGCTATTTAGACCATTTGAATATTTGCTTTTTTGTTAAATTATCAATTTAGCAGCCTAGAAAATGAAAAAAATTAGATGTTTTACTTGTTTCAACTTTCTTCCAAAAGAGATTCTTCATCTTCTGTACTATTGGGAATCAGTTCAAGTTATCAATATGGCTAATATTGTTGCTATTCTAGTGGTTGTTTTTGTTCTTCAAAAAAGAAACAAAACTAATATTGATATTGTTTGTTCTTCAAAATTTAACATTCAGTTTAATTGAGTTAGCATTGATTCTCCCCAATATTTTTCAATTTAATCAGATTCAAAAAATAGCAAACATTTTTCAGTTTTTCTTTTCCTTTTAACTTTAGGTTTGAATCATCTATTTGTTATGATTCTACAAAAGCATTTTTATCAATTATTTTACTGAAAAAGTTGATATATTGAATGATTTTTGTGCCTACACAAACAAATACATAAATTTAGTATTTTATACATTCTATTTTTTGCATTCTAATAATAATTGCACCTTTCTAAGCTTGATAATAATTGATTTACTTCAGTTTTGTTCATGCTCCTGACCTTGTCCATGCTCTTGCTCTTGCTCATTATGTTCTTATTATTCTTAGTGACACACAAAATCTACTATTTCTTTGCATGTAAGCTACCCATACTATTCCAGAATCTGCTCTTATTTCAAGAAATTCACCAATGCAATCGAAGGCTTCGTGAAACTAACAATCTTCAGCGTTTAATCTGCAATACCGCAGTCATCTCTAAGCTAAATTAATCTTAATCCATGGTCATTCGGCTCAACCGCTAGAACGTTGTCTCCTGGGAGAACAGAAATCAATTATCTGTTCTGAATATCTAAAACAATATTGCTAGCACCGTGCTTGATATGGAGCACTTAAACGCACAGATACCTGTCTTCAATCATAGAAATGAATCTAGAAGCTAAAAGATTACTAGATAATTAAGGGAAACGCATATTTCCTTCTCTTTGATCACCCTCCATTATTATTAGTTTAAACTATCCATCTTTGTGTTCATTCACTAGCAACCCCACTCGTCTTGGATCGGTGAATTCAACAAAATCAACGAGTTAGCCTTGTAAAGATTATCTTGTCTTGATGGATATTTCCCCTTAATGAAACTCACCAAACTGAAAATTCGAATTGTTAGATGTAGTCGAGCAGTAGAAAATGCAGCTTCCTTATCGTAAAATCTTAGCGCAGTTGAAGAATAATCTACCAAAGGTTAATCTTCGTTTTTCAACTTAAACTAGCTACTAGGGGTAGAGGATTACTTCAGGAGTTTAATCGATTTTCTTATATAAACTCCACACGTATTAGAGATAAGGGAGTTATTATGACATATCAGATTGCTATTAGCTCATGAAATTGTTGGTTTCTTCTTGGATGCTTGCCTCTGAGCTATTTTAGCTAGCCATCAAGTTGATAGATGGAAAATTAGCATTACTTGAGTTATTCATGCTAGAATTCGCAGAAATATCCTTAACTTCCGTTTTGTAGAGCACTACAACATCAAGTCCTGATTTGACAGAGAATTCCTTCTGTTTACCACTTTGTACAACTCTAAATTTGCAAAAATTATCAATGATCTTCTCTTATTTAAGATCTATTAGTAGTGATTCCATTCTGGTGGTAGTCTCCAGCAAGAATATTTGTTTAACGCAGCCATCAAAATATGCTACTCCACTTGGTCCATAACTCTCTAAGTTCTTAGGTTACCTAGAAATAATCTTTCCAATTGAAATCACTTTTTTATCAGAAGATATCACTTCATAACTATTACTGGAGTAGAGCAAAAACACATAACCATTGTTCAAAAAGACACTTGATTTCACGAATTCTGTTTTTGATAAAGGCAGCTCAGTAGTGTATTACATCCGGAATTCACTTGAAACTGGTGATTTCTTACTGTTTTCACTTTATTGATTAAGGGCATCAACTGCGTCAGAAGTGCTTGCTCCTACTTCTCTAACGCTTCTCAACAATTCTTCTGCTTAATGTCTGAGTCTATCGAGAATTCCAAGTAAATCTTAAGTTCCTAACTATCCTAGATCTAGTTCCATGAGTAAAAAGGATGTGTTTTTGAGATTAGTGAATTGTTTATTTAAATTAGAAATTTTTCGCAAGAACAGTGATTTTTCTTTTCAAGATTGAATTAAGAAACAAATGATAATCATAAGAAAACTTCTTTGTTTGTTGGATTGTTTTTCCTCTTTGAAAAAAATAATAGTTTTTATTGTTCGAATAGGGGTTTTTAAAAAAGGCTCTAGAAAAAAAATTACCTGGGCGATAATGAATTTTACTGTGATCTAGAGTGACACCATACTGTTAGGATAACATATTTAATAGCAAAATATTGTCATTTTAATTAAACTGTATTAATAAAATTGAAATATTTTTTATTAATAACGAAATGTAAGAAATGCAGTAGTTTTTTCTTGAAATGGAAATTTTTATTAGTAATTATGATTGCTTTTTCCTTAACAAAAAAATATGAATTTTAATAAGAGCAAACGAAAGTCTTTTTGGATATTTCGGGGGTTAATTAATTCAATTTGTAAAACAAAATTTTCAGAAAAAAGGATTATGGGAAAGTTAAGAAGAAGAAGAAGAATTATTAATATTTAAGGTTTTGCAAAAAACAATAATAAATCTAACGCCTCTTTTCAATTTAATCAAAATTTGAAATCAGAATGAATTTAAACTCAAGTGGGGAGGGGATAGTCAGCTAAGATAACAAAACAAATAGGAATTAATCTGCCAACGGAACGTCCGCATAAAGCTATTTTCAGCAAATAACAGACAGATTAAAACTTGCAGAGATATTCCTAAGAAAAACGGATTCATTGCTGGCACTTAAAAAATGAAATATCGCTAGCTCTGTTAGTCCGCATTTCTTCTCATCAGGGATGGTTGAGAACGGAAAGAGAGAACGCCTGTTATCGGCTAGGGCCTTCGGGCATTGATTGAAATACTTCCCGGCATAGTTTTTTACTTCATTTCGCTTTAAGTTTTTTCGATTCCATGAAGTCGTTTTCGCTTTTGTCTCCTCCTGAACTCTTGAGCATGCATGTTTATATATTTGTAAAAGAAAAAAATGAATTCAATAAGATCTCTTAGAAAGATCTGGCTATTCGTGCATAAGTTGAAAATGAAACTCAAATCATAATAAATATACAACAACATGCCAGCCAGCATTGACAAAAAGAGAGACTTTAAGAATATTATCAATGGAATTCAAAGCATTTTGATAGTACGTTAGAGATCAATGTATTCGCTTAGAAATATTTATTGTTCTCATAATTCTGAATTTGATAACGAAAAACTAGTTTTTATTATATTTCCTGCATGGAATCATGAAAACAAACGAAAATGAAGAGATAGAGAGAATGAATTGTTCCGTTGTTAATTTTTGCTTCATTAATTTAATAGATTGAAAAAAGTACAAGAATTTAATATTCTTTTGTTTGTTTTCCCTTAAAAGGATATTAACTATGCATTCTGATAAAATATAGTTTGCTACTTTCTTTGGGGATTATGAGCTTATTTTGTTCAAATTATTACAAAACAAACAATTAAAGCAAAAACGTGTAAAAAATATCTAAAATTAATTCCCCACATTTAGCCTATTTAAGTTTATAAAAAGAAGAGAGAATGGACAGTGGTGTTAAAGTTCTAGTTGAGAAAATACCCTTGTTTAAGGTGAATGCTGGACCAAGGTAGAGATTTCATTTTTGTTGAAGAATGGTAGATAAAAGCTTTTTACATATTCTATGATAGAGATGAGAAATGGCTGGAGAGAGTGAAGGAAGAGTACATGGCACTCATTAAGCTAGTTGAATTAAACAAATCATAGGATAATGATTGGTTCAAAATCGAATCAGATAAAGAAGGCAAAAAGTAAAAGGCTATAAAATATTCTATAAGTTTTAACATTTTGTTTCTGCTAAGATGGAAAGGCAAATGTTGGTTCATACATAATCTAGTGAGATACGATTTCGATCTTCAATTTGAAGTAAAAAACTAAAAAAACATCAAATTATTCTTCTAAGGTCATCTAACTAACATTTATGTTTTTGCTCCTAGATTCCAGCAACTTACCCTGCTTCTCCTATTGAAATAGAATTACCTGAACTAGATGGTAAAACTCACAAAATGTACAGGTAAAAAAACAACAAATTTAACTCTCTTTCTATTGTTGCCTTAGATTTTCTTCATTCTGATTATTGAATTAACTCAATATTAGGGGAGGTAAAATCTGTGTGGACATACATTTTGCCCCTCTCTGGGCAAAGAATAGTCCAAAGTTCGGAATAGCACACGCTTTATCCTTAGGAGTAAATCACTTATTTAAATAAAAAATAAACCTTCAAATATTCCATTCTCAATATCTTTTTGAATTCAGCTAGGACCTTGGCTTGCTGCTGAAATTCCAGTGCTCGTCGACTAGGGTGTTATCAAGAAGAATTGATATTCTTAGAGGATCAGATGAATAGCCATAATATCACAGATCAATCATGAAAAATAATAAGATGGAACATAAAAACAATTTGATAACAATTAAAATACATTTCATATTCTTTTAAAGAAGTAAGTTAAAAAATCAGCTGGATTGTCAAAGATCAATATTTTTACATAATTTTATAATAAAATGATTTGCAATTTAAGGTGAGATTGAGAGAAAATTGCATGATTTTATGATAAATAACAAACAAAATGAAATCCAATCGATCAATTTCCTTTTTCAGGCTATTCTTCCTCAAGCAATTTCACTTGAGCTACCACTACTGTAATATCATCAGATTTGCCTCCTCTAAAATGTAAGCGTGCTTTCTTTGCTTTCTTAGCGAATGGAGAGTTATAAGTAGGATCAACTGATAACTTAAATGCATATTTCGCAATGGTTTCAGCCAGCAATTTAAGCTCAACAATGTTATCCTAATTCTCCTAGAATGGCTTGATACAGTTGAGAACTTGTTATTCGTCGATATTATCGAAAACTCCATCGGTTCCAACAACAATAATATCATTGTGTTGAATTTCATGATCGAGCATCAACGCCTTACTTGGGCTATCTCCCTCAGAGCCGATTTAATAAGGGAAATTAAACGCCTTTTGTTGTTCCTAGCTGACATAGATCGCTTGTAGCTGCTTGTTCTCAGGATTTTTACGGAATATTGCATATCCACTGTCTCCAATGTAGCTTGTGTTCAGCAATGGCTTTTATTCATCGATAGTTAGAATACAGCATGTAGTAGATCCAATAGCTTTAGTCATGACATGAGAGTCAACAATCAATTACTTTGGAGATTTTATGTACTTTAAGATATTTGAAGCGAAATTAGTTGAGATATGCTTTACTAGCTCCTTACTGTATAAACCTGGATCAACACCATATTCAGCCCATCCTCCTACTCCATCGGCAACACACAACATCTAGTTACTGCAGAAGCATGCATCTTCACCACCTTTGTATGCTTTTTCAGGATGGGGGATCATATGAGATGCAGATGCAAACTAGTTAATCTTTAAACTTGAGAGTTTTCCTTCTGTGGCGAACTAAAACTTTGAACTTTATCCGATGATTTAAGCTGATAATTCTTTGATACGCCTTGCAGCGGAGCCTGATGCTAACATGGACATCATTTTTATTGAGTTAAGTTAACTTTAGGAATATTAAGATTTTGAAAGGATGCTTTGTTTAATTTATTGTATCTATATCCTACAAAAAGTAATTTATTGGTCTTGTTACTTTCAATCTTTACCCCTCCCCCGAACCCTCAGCTTTCCTTTAACTAATTTAAAAAATAATTCAATATTAACAAAACACTTTCTGCACAAAAAGGTCTCTAAATTGATAGTAGTGTGAAGACTAATAACCATCAAAATGAAAGAATCAAAAGGTTTGACAGAGCTAATTTGATTGATCTTCTCTATTGATTTATTAATAAGAACTAAGAGAAATTTCATCATTTTTATTAAGAACACAATAATTTACAAAATAACACAAAAAATTTAAAAACATAAACATTGGTTTTTCGTTGATAACTCTTTCATTCATCTTTGCCAGTAGGAAGAAGAGGGTTTGATTTCATAGAAGCCGAGTAATAATCACTTGATGTAGATGTAAATAAATGACTCATTATTACAATAGCAATCGACTGAATTGTAAGTGTTCCTATTGTGACAATCCTGTGCTGAACATAATCTGCTATGAACGAGCTAATCAAGAGGATAACAGGGAATGCTAGGAAGAATGCTGTTCCAAACAGTGTAAATCGCATTATAAAAAGTTTGATCTTCTCTCTTGCAGTTTTCAATGTATCTCTTATCCCGAATAAAAAATACACGAACATTCCAAGTCTAAAGAATACCACAGCCCAACCTGCATACCCACTGTATTAGTGATATTTATCGCTTTGATTGTCAGTTAGTCTGCTCAGGCCCATAATCATAATGTGAGCAGCTCCTAAAAAGAACTATTTTTCCCCAACAAACAAACAAAAAAACAATTTTGTCATTTTGATTTTAGATTATTATTTAATATTAGTAATGCTAATATTTTAAATTCAAATCGATTAAAAGAGAAGAATTAAGCTGTGTTGTTTTCTTACGAGCAAAGGCACATAGATGTCATAGTTCTCAAGTTGATGATAGTTAATCGTCCATCCCCAAGAAACAAGAATAAAAATAGCTGCCATTGTGAATTGAGAAGTTATGCCGCAGAGCTAGCCTATGAGTTGCAGCATAAAAGAACCCTAGCCATCTGAGGAGTATTTTAGCATGTGCAGCCACTCGAAGAGAAGACTGAATGTTTGAAAGAGCAATGCTAGATTGGAGAGAAAGAATGCCCAGTCAGTTTCTTCCTCTTGTTTACATTATCGTATGAATTTTTAGATATTTTTTGCTAAGAAAATCGAACATCCGACAAGAAGGATAAAGAAAGGAATCAAAAATC
>Ga0302271_10001242_pt1 | contig 24843 bp, 18 predicted proteins | sample III_Bog_N1_1_FD_198767 | JGI IMG/M metagenome (GOLD analysis project Ga0302271, IMG submission 198767) | Peat permafrost microbial communities from Stordalen Mire near Abisko, Sweden - III_Bog_N1_1 | ecosystem: Environmental > Terrestrial > Soil > Wetlands > Peat | place: Sweden: Abisko... | reverse complement strand
AACTTTTGTCCGCCTGCCTGCCGTTCAGGCAGGTTCGGAGTACCAAACGAAACTAGAGGTCATTTTCGACCTCTTTCTTTTTTTGAAGTTCTTAAAACCTCACTGGTATTAAGGATTACTGCTACTAAATCCATCCAAATAAAATATTCCTAAACATTAAAAAATTAGCTGTTGAATAAACTTTTACAAATTATAAATGTTTATATCTAATTATACTTCAATCAAAAATTATAAGAAAATCATTCATGATTAATTACTTAAACAATTATCTATGAAAAAAATAATATTCTTATTTACACTGGTAATATCAATTGCTATGATTTCCGGTTACAAACAATCTGCGCAAAATGAGATGGCAGAAAAACTTGCAAAACCGGTTATTCCGAAAGATTTAAAAGGTATCGACAAACCTGTATTGCGTGAATCTAAAGCAGAAGGGGAATCCTTCACAGCAAATGCTCCTGAAGATAAACCGCAAATTTTATTAATGCTTACTAATGACACAGGACTTGCAAAATGGTCACCTAGCTTATGGTGGAACTATCATCATGCCAATCCAAATCGACCTGGCTGCTAATGATATACGCCCTAATTCCCTGACCAGGATTGGAATATTGACAACTGTAAGGGATTCATATTTTGTTGTCTCGCAAGTGTGAACTTTCTTTTCCCTGTAATTTTATCCACCTCTTGTGAAATCTTCAACCCGGCATATGACAGGTAAGTTGTATAATCGATCTCCTTTGTAGTATTGACATACTCGAATTCCCTGCTCAACGAAATGCCTGCAATATCCTGACATGCCTGTTGAAACTCGGCGTCAGTAAATCCCCGATCCAGTTTTTTATAATACTGCCAGTACAAAAACCTCATTACATCATCAAGTGACCTTCTGTTCTCTGTTGCATTACGGATCGAAAAGTCCAGGATCATCCCTGTTAAAGGACCTTTATCGTAATAAGATATGGATTTATCAGGACCTCCGGATCTGTTACCAAAAGGACCATCATCCCATGTTTCGTAGCTGGCCTGGGATAAAGACTGGTACTGACGTCCGGCATCATTTTCAATTGTATTTACGTTACTTTCGATGCTTGCCAGAAGTTCGTCATCACTCATAAGTCCTGCTCTTTTGACAATCAGATATTCATAGTAGACCGTCAATCCCTCACTGACCCAAAGAAGATTGGTCCTGTTTTCCCTGTCATATTCGAATGGTCCAAGTTCATAGGGTCTGATGCGTTTGACATTATAATTATGAAAGTACTCATGCCCAAGGAATTTAAGCATACCGATCATTTCGTACGGTTTTTCAAGATCTTTGCCGCTGAAGCTTACAGTTGTGTTGTTAAGATGTTCTATTCCTCCATTTCCCGGGCCGATACCTATAAAAGTATAATTACTGTATGGAATATCTCCCATTATATTTATAGCTGACCTGACAGTTTTCTCAAGATTGGAAATAAATTGATCACGATTAAAAATACCCGGATTATATGCCTGAAAACGATGGACTACCCCCCTTATCTCAAAAGAAGGGAGCTCCTGAAGGTTTCCGATCAGGATCGGGCAATCGTATAAAATATCAAAATCAGGAGCAGTAAACTCGTTGATCTTGCCAGCCACCCTATTGAGTCCGGTGGCAATATCCTTCCATCCACTGAATGGCATGATTTTCAGGTTTACAGGGATGTCCAAATGTCTATTTATGTACATAAATGTTGCAGCAGTAACTATATACGCATGTGTTGTATCAAGATAATTGCTGGCGACAAATCTCTTATCAGAATAGACATCATAACTTATTCTGAATGAGGTGTTTTCCCCGGGTATTACACGCCAGGTATTATTTTCTTTTTTAATAGCCTGAACATCCTTGCCTTTCATGCTGTTTGCTGAAAAATTTCTTACCTCAGCCGGATATTCCATGATCTGGTAATATCCTGGCATCCATCGAGGCATCTTAAAATCAATTGTATCCTCTTTTAATCCACCACAAAAAAGTGTAACGTGGAATAAATGATTTGAAGGTTCAGGCATGGAAATTGAATATTGCATAAAAGGAGTTGCTTCTTTTTCGTAACCTTTAATAAAAGATGATTGAAAAGTCAACCCAATCAATAAGCATACCTTTAAAACACTGTTTTTTTGAATTCCCACAATCTTCATCTTATACATTAATTCCCGATAATAATAGATACTGAAAACTTTTGCCTAATTTATGAAATGTTTTTCAACCAGTTGCAATTTTCTAACCTTCGGGGTTTGGAGAAGCCTCGCAGAAATACGGGGCTTTTTCATTCTCAAAGACGAGTTTTTCTAAATAAATGCAACCAAAGATCTTCTTCTTTGTCGCACCATCTGGCTTCTTATAGAATTCCAGGAGGTTGCCTGGTATTGGTATTTCCTTCTCGATAAAAAATTATTATTCAATTATATGTATAATATATTTGACATTATGTATATTGTATTTATCTTTGTGTCTATTATTTTTGATATGATGTATAACATAACAGATAAAAGGAGGCAATTATGGAACAGAGAGAAAAACAGATACTGGTAACTATAATCAGTACTGTGTTTATATTCGGATTTTATTCATTATATGTTTTTAATAAGTACATAGCCAGTTCTCCTGAGATGATAAATGACTCAAAATTCTGGGGGAAAGCTTTTCTGATATTGATTCCGGTTACGATTGTGGCCCAGATCTTTATTCATATTGTATTTACCATTACCAATAAGATGGTTACAAATGAAGACATGCCGACAATATCTGATGAGCGGGATAAGTTAATTGAACTTAAGGCTATAAGGATTTCCCACTGGATTTTTACACTGGGATTTCTCATTGCTATGGGATCACAGGCAATTGGCATGAAGTCTGGTGCGATGTTCATTTTATTGATCTCATCAGGATTAATTTCAAGCATGGTTTCAGAAATTGCAAAGATCTATTTCTATCGTAAAGGAATCTGATATGAGCAAATGTCACATAATTAATAACATCAGGAAATTTCGTTTTAATAATAACGAAATGACTCAGCAGGAACTGGCAGATAGAACTATGGTGACGCGACAGACTATAGTAGCTATCGAACAGGGAAAATACTCCCCATCACTTGAATTAGCTTATCGGATAGCACGAATCTTTCACTCACCCTTGGAAGAAGTATTCTCGTACATCGATGAATAAACCTCTGATTAACCATCCTAAATAAAATCAATAATAAATATTTATACATGAAAGTATTTACAGAATTAGAGCAAGGAGTGTATACGGCCCTTGAGACTTATTCCAATGTCCATCGGGGAAGCGGATACAACTCTATGATCTCAACACATTTATTAGAGCATACCAGAGACATTGTTCTGGAATATCTGGGGTTGAACAAAGGCAAGTTCGTGGTAATCTTTTGCACACCAAGGAGAGCAGAGATCCTCAAGAGCCAAATTAAACCTGAAAATTACCTCAGTGTGTCAAGCTGTGACATTGGCCTACCATTGGGCATCAGGGCTCTGGCTGTTGAGAAAAAAGCGTTGCCAGTGGGTGCTCCTTTTCAGTCTGGGGGTGGAACAACAAAACTTGTTTCCAGGGAGTGGGTAATTTGGGCTGATGGTCCGGAAAAGTTTGAAGCCGGCACACCGTCTATAATCAATATAATTACTTTTGCCAGGGCTCTCCGCATGATACAGAAGTCAGGCAAAGAAATTTTCATGAATCCGGATGCCGAAAGGTTAACAGCAACAGAAATCCTTTTCCATGACGATCTGGAAATATATTCAGGGAGGGAACTTATAAATGAACTAAGGCAGACGCTTATTGGTCGAGGCGTTACTATCCCAACAACAGAAGGCTCAAAGCCTTTTATCAATCTGGACAACAGTGCCAGCACCCCGACCTTCAGACCGATATGGGATGCTGTCCGCCAGACATGGCTTCAGCCATTACGAGTACAGCATGATATAATACGGGAAGTGAAGTCTGTTTGCTCCGGTATACTTGACGCACCCCTCACTGATTATGATATTATTTTTACTTCCAATACCACCGAATCGATCAATCTTTCAGCCGAAAGTCTGAGCCGGGAATCGGAAGAGGGTATTGAGCCTTTAATTCTCAATACATACCTTGAACATTCCTCGAACGACCTGCCATGGCGCAGGGTTCCAGGTTATATTCTTATCCGGCTGAGAGTGAATGCCGAAGGTGTTATGGATTTGAACGAATTGGACAGGCTTTTGAATACATATAACAAGTTGGAACAATTCGGAAAGAAACGGATCAAACTTGTTGCCATAAGCGGAGCCTCTAATGTGCTTGGTCTATGCAATAATATACAGGAGATAAGCTTTATTGTTCATAAGTATGGATCTAGGCTTCTCGTAGATTCTGCGCAGCTAATAGCTCACCGCAAGGTATCATTGGAACAAAACGGCATCGATTATCTCGCTTTCTCTGCTCATAAGATCTATGCACCGTTTGGGACCGGAGTTTTGATAGTAAGAAAAGGGCTGCTTAAATTCAACGTTGAAGAAATGGAATTAATCCGGGCTTCAGGCGAAGAAAACGCAGGAGGTATAGCAGCTTTAGGAAAGGCATTTATACTCTTAAATCGAATTGGCATGGATTTGATCATTGAGGAGGAACAAGCATTAACAAGACGAACTTTAGAAGGTCTGGGTCAAATTGATGGTCTTGAAATATTTGGAATTAAAAATCCGGAATCGCCACTGTTTGTCAATAAAATTGGTGTCATTGTTTTCCGGCTTAAAAACATGATGCCAAATAATGTTGCAAGGGAACTTGAGAACCGTGCAGGGATTGGAGTGCGATATGGATGCCATTGTGCACATATAATAATCAAAAGTCTTCTTAAAGTCCCTCCTTTTCTTGAACGCTTCCAGCGACTTCTTGTGACTTTGTTCCCCAAACTTAGGTTGCCCGGACTTGTGCGGATAAGCCTGGGTATTGAAAACAGGGAAGAAGATATTGATGCATTGATCCGGACTCTGGAAAAAATTGCTCCACAGCTGCAATCCACAGCACGGAAGGAACCGTCTTCTCCAGGTAACGCAAAATCTATCCTGTCAAGAGCTGAAGTACAATCACAATTGAATAACTTAGCTATAACTGCTATTCAAAGAGTTTATGGTCGGATATGATAGTTGCAAGGTCTGCTTATTCCGGACAACTATGAAAATAAATAAAAACTTCACATTTCTGCCGGTATTCCTGGCATGCCCTGATACAATCACCTAAGCAGAAGAAATGGATGCTGCGATATCCTATTATACGGACAATAATCTTTAGTGGTGCTTAAATTCAAAACTAGTGGTAATTTCCTATCGACTGCAAATGCTTCGCCTTCTTTATCTGATAGCCGCACAAAGCATCATTAAGGTTATCATTTGAACTCTGAAACAAAGCCTGTGCCTCGAGAAGATCTGAGATACCCACTACTCCGGAACGGTAATTATCATCAGTTACTTTAAGGTTCTCCCTTGCCTGTTCAACTGACTTCTCCGACAGCTTCAACTGAGACCAGCTCTCTTTAAGTTCATTAGCGGCTTGTTCGGCCTGCAGTGACAGCAGCTCAGCTGTTTCATCACGATCGACTATGGCTTTCTCCACCTTCATCTGCTGTTGTTTGATTTTATGGGACCCTCCCCACCAGCCGGTTATAGGGATACTCACATTTACCAGGGCCAGAGCCGCCTTGTCAGTTTTATTCATGACATCGTAATATACTCCCATACCGCTAAGTGAAATCTGGGGCATTAATTCACCGAGAGCCATTTTCTTCTGCAGCTTCTCAGCTTCAACAGCCTTATTAAGCAATTTTAATTCCACCATGTTTGCAACTGCGTTTTTAGGGTCCTCGATTTGTGACGGGAATCTATTCTCACCGCTCGGCTGTTCATTGAATATAATGGTGGAATCATATTGAATACCAATGAACTGGCATAGAGACCGGGTTGTCATTACTATTCCATTATCGATTTTTAAAAGGTTGCTCTCCATTTCGTTTTGCTTAAGCTGAACTTTCAACAGGTCATTTCTTTGAACCATCCCGGAAGTATAATAATTATTAACATCGCGATACAGCGTATCCAGCATGGTTTTATAGCTCAGCAATGTTTTCCTTTTCCCTTTTAAGGAAATCAGGTTCCAGTAAAGTTCTTCTGTACGAATTAATACATCCGTGACTACAATGCTTTTTTGTTGTTTGCTTACATTTTCACCCAGGGAGGCAAGTGCATTGCCATTTCTGATACGACCTCCCATATAAACTGGCAATGCTACAGATACATTCGCTACATTCATATAGTCAAGTGCATTAATGCCTATAGACGGAATATATGCAAACTGTGTCGCTGATGCCAGATTGGCCGGATTACCGTCATATACCGGAAGGTTCATCTCCGGTGTTTTTAATTTCATCAGGTAATCTGATGAACGCATGGCAGTTCCTGAAATACTCACAACCGGAAAATAATTGGTGAAAGCATAACTGCGCTGTTCTGTAGCTGCCTTTACATCAAAGTCGGATTTCATGATCTTTTTGTTGTAAGCGAGAGCAGTCTTTTTGCATGAATCAAGACTTAAGGTCTGAGCTTCAGCCTTGGATGGAAGCAGGGGAAGGCAAAATATTACCAATAGTATTGCCACCCTCTTTGGAAGTGACCAGAACCCACCTGATTTCTGTTCTTTATCGCCGTAGACCAAAGAGTAAAGGATTGGTAAAATGTATAATGTAAGTACCATTGATATTATTAATCCGAAACAGATTACAGAACCAAGCGGTCCCCACAATGGTGAGCGGCTTATTATCATAGGAATAACACCTACCGAAGCTGCTGCTGATGTCAGGAATATAGGCCGCATCCGACGTTTACCTGCAGCAAGAGCCGCGTCATGAATGGGCATCTTATTTTTACCTCTTATCAACCGGGCATAATCAATAAGGATAATACCATTACGGACTACCAGGCCGCAAAGACTTGAAATACCTACGAATGCGGTTGTGCTGAACGGGTAACCCATCAGCTTCAGCCCTATTGCTGCACCAGGAAGTGTCAGTAGCATGGTTGACATAATAAGTAGTGACAATTTAACTTTCTTAAACTGGAACAGAAGGATAAAAAATATGATGATAATACTGACCGCTAAAGCAATAGCCATCGGAATAAACACCTCTACCTGAGCCTCATAATCTCCACCATAACTAATTGAAAGCCTTTCGGGGAGCTTAAGGTTGTCAATCTGAGGTCTGATTTCAACGAACATCTTTGAAGCAATGCCTGTTGCGTCATTGTCGATATATATTGTCAATGTAGGTGTGCCATTACGGTGTACAATGGTACCTTCTGTCCATTCCGGTGAAAAACTGGCAAATGAACGTAAAGGAGTCGCAGAAAAACTTGAAAGCGAGGTAATATACTGATCCCCTATAGTTTTGATACTCCTGGCTCCTTCATTTTCCTGTGTCAGCCGGACTTCTACAGGATAGTCATTCTCCCAGATAGTGGTAAGAGGTAACCCATTGAGTCCCACCATAAGTGAAGTCGATACAAATCCTTTGGAATAACCCATCCGGTTAGCTTTGTCACGATCGAGAGTTACCTTTATGTTCTGCTGCTTTTGATCCCAGTCTGTACGGCTCCAGGCAATATGTTGTGTGTTTTTCAAAATTTCATTTACCTGCCCTTCTACCTTCCTTATATCTTTAACAGAATCAGATGAAATTCTAACCTCAATGTTAGCTTTATTCAATTGAAGTGCAAGTATCTTGAACTTTACATGGGCATTTGCGAAATGATCAGCATATTTAACACCGTAATCATTCACCAGTTCGCGTGTAGCTTTATCCGAAACAGTATTGATAAGTAATTGTCCGTAATTCGGGGAAGGCATATTGGGTGCATAAACCATTTGAAACCGGGGAGAACTGGTTCCAATAAAACTAGTTACATTAGTTACCCGTTTCTCCCGATTCAAAACTGTTTCCATACTGTCCACTATTTGAGCAGTGCTTTCCAGTGATGAGCCGGTGGGCAGATATATTTCTACTGCAAATTGGTTTCGTTCAAGTTCCGGGAATAGTTGCTGATTGGTATTTTTAAATAGTATTACTGCCAATGCAATACATGCAACACCCGTTCCAATGACAAATTTAGGGTGTCCGAATGCTCTTTCGAGTGTAACATTATACCAGCCCTGAAGCCAGTCCAAAAATGATTTGCCCTTTTTCGGACTACGGCCGGTTTTTAATCCTTTCTTGATAAAAACAAAATTCAGGTATGGTACCAGTAAAGTGGCCACTAAAATTGATATTATCAATGTTATGCTTACGACAACGGGGAAGGTCTTAAGGAATTCTCCTGCATTCCCCGGAACCATTATGCCTAGTGGAATATATATTGCCATAATAGCCAGTGTAGCTGTTACTGTAGGTATAAAAAGTTCCTTTGCACTTGCTATGGCTGCGTGCCATGGCGAATATCGATGATCGACTTTTTCAACATGGTTGTCAATGATCACTATTGAATTATCGACGATCATCCCTAAAACAAGAATTAATGCTGCCAACGACACTGTATGCAACTCAACGCCTATAAAATACAATATGCCAAGGGTAATAAGTACTGTGATCGGCACCGTGATACCTGCCACTGAAGCTACCCGTAGTGGCAGCAATAACATTGTTACTAATATAACTGCGACTATTGCGATAAGGAACTCTCTCATGAAGTTACTAACCGAATCATTTACATACTTTGGCAATTCTGAAATTTTTGCCACGCTAATATCTTCCGGGCAACTTTTCCTGAAAGTCTCAATAGCTTTGTCTACATCTTTGCCATATTCAACAATATTATTGCCAGGTTGCATTTCGAGCGAAAGCAGGATGGTTTTTTTCCCGTTTTGTTTGATATAGCTATCGGGGTCCTCATATCGACGTTCAATTGTGGCAATATTTTTAAGCCGGACAACATTCCCAAACGGGTCAGAATAAACAATCTGATCTGCCAGGTCTTTTTCCGATTCAAAGTTTGACGGAAGATGTATTGCAAGGTTATTTTTCCTGTCTTTCAGAACGCCGGCATAATTCACCATTCCGTTCATTTGATAAGAGCCAAGCAGAGATAGTGTTTTTATATTGTACTCGTTCAGCATCTCCGGCTTCACATTTACATAAATCTTTTCCATCTGTAACCCATAGTGCTTAATCTTTGAGGAAGCTTGTATTTTACGGCACTCTGACTCGAGTTTTTTCAGCTGTTCTTCCAGCTCCTTGTAACTTTTTGTATCGGATGAAAGAGTGATAAGCTCGGCTGCTGTATCACCAAAATCGGAGTTGGCGACCAGCGCCAGCACTCCGGTTGGAAGAGTCATCTTTAGCTCGTCGAGTCCATGCTTTAATTTGGACCAAAACTGGTCAGCGTTTTTCACATTATCGTTCAATTCAACGAAAATGTACATCATACCCTCCCTTGACAATGAGGTGGTTTTTTCTTTTCTTACCTCCTGATATCCAAATATGTAGTTCTCAACAACCTTTGTAAGCTGCGCTTCAACCTCTGCAGAAGTTGCACCCGGATAAACCCCAACAATTACTCCCTGCCGTATTGTAAACTGAGGAAATTCGTTGCGCGGCATTTTATTTAAAGCAACAATGCCAAATACCATCAATACTGCGGTTACCAGTACAATAATATTACGATTCCGCATTGCGGCCTCAATAATGTCTGTTTTATTTTTAATCATACTACAAACTGATTAAGCTGTTATTCGATAACTTCTCACATCCTTCGCTTATTACAACCTGTCCGGGAGTCAGTCCACTTAACACTTCAATACCCGATTCACTATAGTTACCAACTGTTATATTTTGCTTTATCACTCTTGTGCCATCAGGAGAAACAACAAAAACGAATGCTTTACCATCACTGTCCTTACTTACTGCTTTATACGGCACCACAAGCGAAACTGTCTCATCGCTGAGATTTAATATTACATCGCAAACCATGCCGGGTTTAATTTTATTACCGGGATTATCAGCAAGAATTTTAACATCATATGTGCGGGAGATCCGGTCAGCAACAATACCTACTTTGCTCACAATGCCACTGAATGTCTTGTCCCCCAGGGCTGACAAAGAAAATGAGGCTTTCATCCCTTTACTGATTTTGCTGATCTCATTTTCAGGCACTGAAACTTTCACCATTATCTTATCTATTTTCACTAATAAGAATGGTGCTGAAATTCCCAGGGAAGATTGTCCGGGTTCAACATCACGATGGCCGATCATCCCATTATCCGGAGCACGTAAAGTACAGTCATCCAAACTTGAACGGGTAATCAGCATTTGTGATTCTGCCTGCTTTAGTTTGGTTTCCATCTCTACCCATTTAATCTCTGTAAGACTCCCTTTATCATAAACTCTTTTCAAACGGTCATAAGCATCTTCGGCCTGGTCATATGAAGCTTTTGAAGCATTATAAAGGTTTTGCGAAGTGGTTTTATTTACGGTTGCAAGTGGTTGTCCTTTTTTTACAAAATCGCCTTCCTCAACAAGAACACTTTCCACGGTGCCCATCCCTTTGAACATGAGTGCAACAGATTGTGATGGTTCAATGGTCCCGCTATAATGAAGCTCATTGTTATCTTTCACAAGTTCAACTAATTTTGTTGTAACCTTGACACCATTGTTTCTTTCATTAAAGGAAATTTTTTCCTTATTGTGCTGACATGCAGCCAGTACAATTAATAAAGCCATTAAATAAACATTCTTTTTCATTTGATTTGTATTTATTGTAATTAGATACTAAACGTTTGGTATGTAGAATATTATAAAGAAGGCAGTATATTCTTAAGCTGATGAAAAGTTTATTTTCTTATCAGTTTATAAAAATCATATAACTGTCGGCTGTATATTTCAAAAGCCACCGACGCAGATTTGTAGGTATAAAGATTTGAAGCAAGTCCCAATGATATTGAAAAAAAATTAAGCGCTGTTATTTCAATATCCAGATCATCCCTGATTTCACCAGTATTAACAGCGACGTACATTATAGATTTTATTTCTTCAATCTGCTTACTTATTAAAAGTTCTTTATCAGATTCAAATCCCGGATAATGTCTTAATGCATCAATAAGCAACGAAATATGGTTGATAGGAACGAATGTCTCATTTGCTCCTAAAGAATTGGCTACAATATGCTTTGTATTGTCAATACTTCCATTTATAAACTGAAGCAGTGTGTCGTATTTCACATCCTGATCAATTATATCAAGGTTAAGATATTTATCAATCACGCCTTTAAATACTTCTTCTTTATTAATAAAATGGTGGTACAGTGCACCTTTTGTAAGTCCTACAGCTTTACTGATATCACTGATGGTAACGGCTTCATAACTATGGCTGAGAAAAAGCTTATAAGCCTGGTCTATAATATATTCTTTTGTGTCATTCATTTTATTAACATACTGAACGATTGGTATGCAAAAGTAAATATTTTATTTGATTTCACAAATAAAATCACAAATTACTCGGGTTCTGATTTAATAACCAATTGTAAACCTTTCCTGGTGATGTGCTGGTTTTTCAACCTCATCGATCATCGCCACTGCATAATCCTGTACAGATATTTTACTCTCTCCTGTTTCATTAACGATAAGATCATCTTTACCAAGACGAAACTTACCGGTACGTTTTCCCGGTTGCAGATTACCCGCAGGAGAGAAAAATACCCAGTCTATACGCTTTTCAGACACCAGATCATTAAGATAAATTCCTGCCAGGGCTCTTAAAGCAGGTATAAAGGATTCCGGAATTACCCCTGAATCCATCAGCCTTTTCCCGGGTGATACAAAAAGAGAACCTGCACCGCCTACAACCAGGAACCTTTTTACTCCTGACTTTCTGACTCCTTCAAGTATTACCCTGTATACTCGAGTAGTTTCCTCTGCAATTTCAGGATTCTTCCAACCCGGATTATATGCACTTATCACAGCGTCAGCACCTTTGCATACTTCGGTTACATTATCAATAAAAGAAACATCGCTTTGTGTTACAACCAGATTTTTGTGCACCGTTGTTATCTTTTCAGGGTGGCGGACGACCGCTTCGACTTTGTGCCCACGATCAAGCGCTTCATTCAGAATAGCCGAGCCGACAAAGCCGCTTGCTCCGATTAATACTATTTCTTTCATATCCGGATATTATGTTAGTTATTATTACAAAGTAACAGTTAAAGAGAGAAGCGGTTGCATTATTTAATTATTTGCTTACTTAAATTAATGAAATGTTTGAAATTCGTAATTAATGCTTTGAAATCTGTCAGAAAAATTCTGGTAGACCATATTTCTTTGTATCATGAAATCATCTAAAAGACAAGTCGATGACAAAAGATCTACTCAAAAAAGCATTCCTGTTAATTGTACTTTATAATCTTTCTATTTTAGCATTTTCTCAAAAGAGTGACAGTACAAAGGTTGCCAACTATTTTGGTGGTGGTGTAACTGTTACCAACAACGGGATTTCGCTGATTCCCACCTTTTCACTGGGTAAACCTGCCGCATTGTTTGATTTGACAGCTGGACGAGGGAAACTCAGCTTTGAACCGCAATTCCGATTTTCGCTTGAAGGAAAGCCCTGGACATTCTTTTTCTGGTGGCGGTATAAATTAGTAAATACATCTAAATTATCCGTCAGGGTTGGGGTACATGAATCATTGTCATATTCAACCTTGTCCGTTGTAACAAATGGAGAATCTAAAGAATCCATTATTACTCAGCGCTACCTGGCAGGAGAACTTGCTCCCAATTATTTCCTGACAAAAAATGTCAGTATTGGCATGTATTACCTATATTCATATGGTATTGATAACGTGAATGTAAGGAATACTCACTTTGCAATGCTAAATATGAATTTCTCAAATATTAAATTATCGGATAAGTTTTTTCTAAGTTACCTGCCACAGATCTACTATTTAAAAATAAATAAGAATGATGGATTCAATGTAACCTCAACATTGACCTTAGCAAGAAAAGAATTTCCGGTATTTTTCTCAGTATTCGGTAACAAAACAATTCAATCGCATGTTCCAGGACATAAAGACTTTGTCTGGAATGCAAGTCTGATCTACTCTTTCAATAATAGTTATGTTAAAGAATGAAATATGTGTTTAGGCCACTCCATGGCGTGGCCCTGCAGTCTGGATCAGGTTATTGTATATGGTCATTCCATGGCATGACCTGAACCTTGTGTTTATTTATTTGAATTTTGTAATTTTGCAGGTATGGAAAAGATTGAAACAATAGAAGAATTTTATAAGAAAAAATTCGACTGGATGCCGGATAATTTAAAAAATGAGATCGGGCACTTTAACGTCTTCAACTTAGAGCCTTTTGTCGGGGACAAGGCTCAGCCTGTACCGTATAAACGGCGTGATTTTTATAAAATAATGCTTGTGAAAGGCAACAGCCAGGTTCATTATGCCGACAAGGTTATTGAAGTTGAAAAACAGGCATTATCATTTTCAAATCCGCAGATACCTTATAAGTGGGAACATCTTGATACCATCCGGAGTGGTTCCTTTTGCATTTTCAATCAGCATTTTTTTCATCAATATGGTGACCTGAATCAGTATTCAGTTTTCCAGCCAAACGGTACGCATATATTTGAATTATCGGATGAACAGGTAGAAAAATCGGCAGCCATTTTTGAACGGATGTTTGAAGAAATAAATTCTGATTATCAACATAAATACGATGTATTACGGAATCTTGTTTTTGAACTATTGCATTTTGCAATGAAACTTCAGCCAACAACAAATTTTGACAAGCAACAAATAAATGCTTCGAAAAGAATTTCTGTTATGTTTTTAGAGCTTTTGGAGCGTCAATTCCCGATTGATGACCTTCACCAGAGATTCAACCTGCGTTCAGCCTCTGATTTTGCAAACCAGTTAAACATTCATGTAAACCATCTCAACAGATCCATAAAAGAGACAACACAAAAAACTACATCTCAGATTATTGCCGAACGCATTCTGCAGGAATCAAAAATCCTCTTAAAGCATAGTAACTGGAGTGTGTCTGAAATTGCTTACGCACTGGGTTTCACTGAAGCAACCCATTTTAATAACTTCTTTAAGAAACGTATTCAATTAAGCCCTTTGAAATTCAGAAATGTTTGAATCCCCGCAAGCAGGTTTTCCTTTGCTTGCTGCGTAGTCAGCAAGCATTTAGAAATTGCCTTAGGGGATCGAAACAATTCGAAGCAAGCTGCGAATTGTTTCAATTTTGTAAGTTCTTGTTTCGTTTTAGTTATTATAATGCCTGTTTCAACTTTATCTTTGTGCTCTGATTATAAATGTATAATTATGGAAACAAGAATTAAAAAACGAAAATTAGGAAAAAGCAACCTTGAAGTCTCGGCACTGGGGCTTGGTTGTATGGGAATGAGCTTTGGCTATGGAACTATTGCTGATAAAAAGGAGATGATTACCCTTATTCATAAAGCAGTAGAAAGCGGAGTTACTTTTTTTGATACAGCTGAAGTTTACGGACCATTTATAAATGAAGAACTTGTTGGTGAAGCTCTGGCTCCTTTTCGCGGCAAAGTGGTGATAGCCACAAAATTTGGCTTCGACACAACCGGAGCTTCTGCTCTTGACAGTCGTCCGGAGCATATCAAACAAGTTGCCGAGGCTTCGCTCAAGCGGCTCAGGGTAGAAGTTATTGATTTATTCTACCAGCATCGGGTTGATCCAAACGTACCTATTGAAGACGTAGCCGGTGCAGTAAAGGACCTTATTAAAGAAGGAAAAGTGAAACACTTCGGACTTTCCGAAGCAGGGGTGAAGGTAATCCGCCGGGCTCATTCTGTTCAGCCTGTCACAGCACTTCAAAGTGAATATTCATTATGGTGGCGCGAACCGGAGGAAGAAATACTACCCACTCTCGAAGAACTTGGAATTGGCTTTGTTCCGTTTAGCCCGCTTGGAAAGGGTTTCCTGACAGGGAAAATGGATAAAAACACAACTTTCGACAGTAAAGATTTCCGCAGCACTGTTCCGCGTTTATCGCCTGAGAACCTCAAGGTAAATCATGCATTTGTAGATTTGCTGGTACAAGTTGCACAACGGAAAAACGCTACTCCTGCCCAAATTGCAATCGCATGGTTACTTGCACAAAAACCGTGGATTGTTCCGATCCCGGGCACTACAAAGTTGCATCGTTTAATCGAGAATCTTGGAGCCACAAATGTAGAACTCACTTCTAGCGAACTTCAGGAAATAAACACCGCTTCATCTGAAATCAAAGTGCAGGGTGATAGATATTCGGGAGGTAGTGCAAATTTGATTAATCGCTGAGATTATTTATTGAACTCAAATGCATTTGAAATGGGTAAAACAGTTTAAACTATGAATATAAGTGAAGTAGCAAACAAAAACCATGAGGAGTTGTTTCCAAATCACAAATCAACATTAAAGGTAACAGATCCTGAACTTATAGAAGTATTTGACAATTTCGCTTTTGATGAAGTAATTGGATATGGTAACTTAGATACCAGAACAAGAATGATAATGATTCTGGGATCAATTATAGCTAGCCAGGCTTTAGGCGAATTTAAAGTGATGCTGGGTGGGGCACTCAATATTGTTGTTACTCCCGTTGAAGTGAAAGAAATTGTATACCAGGCTATACCATATGTCGGAATGGCCAAAGTATTTGATTTTATCCATTCCACAAATGAAATATTGGTAAGCAGGGGAATAAAACTACCCCTGGATGGTCAATCTACAACTACGCCGGAAACACGATTTGAAAAAGGATTAGAAGTACAGAAATCTATCTTCGGTGATACTATCGATAAGATGTATAAGGCTTCGCCTGCAAATCAAATCCATATCCAGGAGTATCTGTCTGCAAATTGCTTTGGCGATTATATAACCAGAAATGGTTTAGATATAAAGACAAGAGAACTTTTAACATTTTCTATGCTTCTATCCCTTGGCGGATGCGAGCCCCAGTTAAAAGGGCATATACAAGGCAATTTAAACGTTGGAAATGATAAAGAGACATTACTTGGTACGGTTACTCTATTATTGCCTTATATAGGATATCCCAGGTCATTAAATGCCATAAGATGCTTAAATGAGGTAATGCCGGAGTAAATCAATAGCTTTAAAAACTATTTGAATAATAATTTACATAACAAAAATGAAAGTTGTAATGAAAATGAAACAGAGTAAAATGTTTATTCCGGTGATTGTCTTATTAGTTTGGATATCGAATATCCATGCTCAGGACTGGCCCCGCTATCTTGGACCCAACGGAAATAGTTCATCAACCCAGAAAGATCTTTTACGCTCCTGGCCTCAGAAAGGACCGGAAGTTCTATGGACTGTTGCAGTTGGAATAGGTTATGGCGGACCTGTTATCAAAGATGGTAAGATCTATTTACTTGACAGGGATGACAAGGTTGGCGATAAGCTGAGGTGTCTGGAATTTTCCAGTGGAAAAGAGCTCTGGAATTTTCCTTATGAGGCTCCCGGATCTGTTATGTTTCCCGGCTCGCGTAGTGTTCCGATAATAGACGGAAATCTGATTTATTCATGCGGCCCTTACGGAAACCTGTATTGCATAGACATCAACACACACAAGCCCATCTGGCATAAGAACGTTTGGACGGATTTCGGCGGCGGGGAAATTCCAAGATGGGCAATCACACAGTGCCCAATAGTTTACGGTGATTTGCTTATTTTGGCTTCACAGGCTCCTCAGGCAGGTGTTGTTGCTTATGAAAAGCTCACTGGTAAGGTTAAATGGACAACACCGTCTCTTGGAGAAGTCGGATATGTTAGTCCGGCAATCGTAAAAGTTGGTAAAGAGAGCAATGTTGTTATGATAACCGCTTCAGCTGGTCGTGGAGCAGACGCCAGCGGCGGTAAAGTGGTTGGAATTGACCCGCTTACCGGGAAAATACTTTGGGAATATAATAACTGGCAATGTGGAATTCCGGTCCCCGGTGCAGTAGATGCCGGCGAAGGTCGGGTGCTGATTACAGGTGGGTACCAGGCCGGTGCGGCTATGATAAAAATTGAGAAGAAAGCTGATGGCAGTTTCGGCGTAAAAGAACTTTATAAAAATGCTGATTTTGGAGCGCATACTCAGCCTCCTGTTCTGGTTAACGGCTATTTTTATGCTCAATATACAACCAATGAAAGAAAAGACGGCCTGGTTTGTATGAGTATGGACGGCCAGATTAAATGGAAAACCGGGAGGTCACCGTTATTTGATAAGGGGGGCATCATTCTCGCCGATGGGCTGCTTCTCAGCACCGATGGCAGTAAAAAACTGTATCTTATTGAACCTGATCCGACAGTCTTTAAGCCGATTGCATCAGCGGAGTTGCTCGCTGTACCATCAGGCACGGATACAAAGTTTGGAACTCAAAACTGGGCACCGCTGGCACTTGCCGATGGTAAACTCCTGATCCGGGATCAAAGCCGGTTAATGTGTGTAAAAGTTGCCAAGTGATCCTTATTCATCAAGTCATGCTATATTAATAATTTCGAAATATGAAAAAGCTGAACCTGCCGGGAATTATCCTGACACTCGTATTAATTCTAACTGCAACACCCGGATGCAAAAGATCAGATGTATCCGAAAATCCCAGGACAACATCTTTTGACATGGGATGGCGGTTCCTTAAAGGCAATCCATCGGGTGCCGAAAACCCTGTTTTTGATGATTCCAAATGGAGAAGCATAGATCTTCCGCATGATTGGAGTATTGAAGACCTCCCTAACCAAAAGGAAGATTCAGTTGTAGGTCCCTTTTCGAAAAAGTCAATCTGTAAAATGGGCACAGGCAATACCGTTGGAGGTACCGCATGGTACAGGAAGAGCTTCACTATCGACAGGGCAGACAATGATAAAACAACCTGCATTCAATTTGATGGAGTCTATATGAATTCAGATATCTGGATAAATGGCAAACATGTTGGTAATCATCCTTATGGCTATACATCGTTCTGGTATGATATAACTCCATACCTTAATCCGGCCGGACAGGCAAATATTATAGCGGTTCAGGTTAAAAATGAAGGATTTAATGCACGCTGGTACTCCGGATCAGGTATTTACAGGCATACATGGCTTACACTTGTGAAGCCTGTTCATATAGCTCCATGGGGAATTTATATAACTACTCCCACAGTTTCTGAAAATAATGCCAGAGTTGATATTGTGACAAGTGTTTCAAATTCCTATAGACAGGATTCGCATGTCACACTCAGGGTAAAACTTACTGATCCTTCAGGAGCAACAGCCGGTACTGCTAGTATTGAATCACTGGTGCCTGCAGGAAAGTCAATAGATCTTAAACAGAGCGTCATGGTTGAGAATCCCGCTCTTTGGTCACTTGAAAATCCGAATCTTTATCATGCCCGGGTTGAAGTATTTATCAATAATAAGGTGGAAGATAACCTTATGACACCTTTTGGCATCCGAACAATTCATTTTGATACCCAGACAGGCTTTACACTAAATGGCCAAACAGTCAAACTCAAAGGAGGATGTTTCCATCACGACAATGGTCCTCTTGGCTCAGCAGCAATTGACAGGGCTGAGGAACGCAAGATCGAGCTTCTCAAAAAAGCAGGGTTTAACGCGATTCGCTGCAGCCATAATCCTCCATCACCCTTCCTTCTTGATGCCTGTGACCGGCTTGGCATGCTGGTAATCGATGAAGCATTTGATACATGGGAAAAATCCAAACTGGCTATGATGACAATGATGTTTAATCCGAAGGGATCTAAAAGCGTTGCCGTGGAAGATTATTCTAAAGACTTTAAAGAATGGTGGCAAAAAGATATTCAATCCATGGTGCTCCGCGACCGGAATCACCCATCAATCATTATGTGGAGCATCGGAAACGAGATTATGGAAGCGGCAGATACTTCCGGTCTGAGAATAGCCACGAATCTGTCCAAGGAGGTCAGAAAATATGATCCTACCCGGGCAGTGACAGAAGCACATGTGGATATGGGTGCTTCGTTCGGAGGGAAAAGCACCTGGGAAGACAGGGCGCCTCATATTGCGTTGCTTGATGTGGTCGGCTATAATTACGCCTATGCAATATACCAGGAAGATCACAAAAAACATCCCGAAAGGATCATGTATGCTTCCGAGTTTATGCCACCTAAATCACTGGAAAACTGGCAGGTTGTTGAAACACTTCCTTATATAATCGGCAATTTCAGCTGGAGCGCGATGGATTACCTGGGTGAAGCAGGAACCGGGGTACCGCGACTTGTTGATATCACACCTTCAGCAGCCGGTTCCAATCCTATGGCACAGATGATGCAGTTCTTCAGCAAGGATTCCTGGCCAATGTTCATTAATTTCCAGGGTGATCTTGATATTGTCGGCAATCCTAAAGTCCCTTATTATTATCAGCATGTTGTATGGCGTGAACAGAAAATGGCAATGTTCGTACACATGCCCATTCCAGCAGGCAAAAGGGAGATCACGAGCCCCTGGGGCTTCCCCGATGAACTAAAAAGCTGGAGTTGGGAAGGTCACAAAGGAGAAAAAATGCAGGTCCACGTCTATACACGCAGCAAGCTTGTGAAGCTTGAACTGAACGGCAAGCTGGTCGGGGAACAGGCTGTTGATGACAGAAAATCGATTACAGCTACTTTTGAGGTACCATATGAGCCGGGAACCCTGACAGCCCGGGCTTTCGACAACGGAATTGAAACTGCCTCAGAAAGTATTAGTACCGTTGGTAAACCGGCAGCCATAAAGCTGACAACCGACCGGTCAACAATCAGGGCTGACAGGAATGATCTGTCGTATGTTATGGCAGAGATAGTTGATGCAGATGGCAAAGAGGTACCTTATGCTGATAATGTCCTGGTGAATTTTGAAATCAGCGGCAATGGTGAAATAGCCGGAGTAGGTAGCGGAAGTCCAACGGATATGTCAAGTTTCCAGAAACCGGTAAAAAAGAGCTGGCAGGGAAGGTGTCTGGCCATTGTCAGACCGAAAGGTGAAGCTGGTAAAATTGTCCTTACTGCAAGGGCCGAAGGGTTAAAGGAGGCTGTTGCCGAGATTGTAACACAAAAATAATCTTATTCTACTTCACGCAAAGTAGATTTGTTTTTTCATATTCACGTTTGGAAAGATTAATACAACGAGTTAGAGATTCCTCAGCATTAAGGTATAGATTTAGTAACTGGTCATCTCAACCGAGTGATGTGCTTTCAAAATCTATTCTCAAATCAAAGAAAAAAAGGTTGTCTCTTTTGGTTATGAGACGACCTTTTTTTTTGGAATTTGATTCTTTCCGTTTATTTTACGAAATCTGATTTCAGAAGATAATCTGCACTTTGCTTAAGTCCGTCAAGGGATGTCTTAAGCTCTTCTGCAACTACTTTTGGATCTTTTGGACCGGAACCACCAGGCGGAACAGGCTTGCCATCTTTATCCTTGGGTTGATTTTTTGACATCTCTGCCATCATGTCCTGCATGGTGCCACCTTTAGCCTGAACATTTTTCATTGCCTCCATCATAGTCATCGATTTGTCTCTCTCCTCTTTAGTCATTTTGCCTTCCATTTCTACAAACCAGACATCGTGACCATTTTTGTAGAATTGATTGAAAATAGCCTGATAATTGATTTTCCCACTCTCACCGACCACATATTCGTCTTTGATATGCAGTGCCTGAAAGCGTGTCGGATATTTCTTCAGATAAGCCACCGGATCCTGGCCGCCTACCGTAATCCAATATACATCCATTTCAAAGAATACTTTACCAGGATCGGTGTTGGCGATAAGAAAATCTTCATAGAGCTGGTTTGTATTAGCTACAGAAGCAAACTCCATATTGTGATTGTGGTAACCGAATTTTATTCCTCTTTTGTTAGCCTCATTACCGATTTTGTTCATCAGATCGCACTCCGCCTTCAGACCTTCGACAGTGCCTGCCCACATGTTCATGGGGAAAACAACATATTTGCAGCCCATTATTTTATGATCGTCAAATAACTTGCCCCAGGCTGCAAGGGTTCCTGTCTCGTCTTTGACATCAAATTTTGCACGTGCATGGCTCGAAAGAACTTCCATACCATATTTCTTTACCAAAGCAGCAAACTCGGCAGGTTTGTAACCAGCGACCAATCCTGTTTCAGCATTGTAATTAGCAAGCTCCAACACGACATAACCGTCGTCAGCAAGAGCTTTGAGCGAGCCGGGAACGTCAGATTCAAAGCCTTTTACGGAATACACTTGTACCCCCATGTGCTTTTTTGGAGCGGTAGCTCCCGAAAGCGACGAAGATGTTACTAGCAATGTCATAGCCGCCACCACAGATAAAAATAAAAAGTTTTTCATAATACTCCTTAGATTAATAAAAATAAAAATAAATATATTATATCATTTCCCCATTACTTTAAACGATCGGGTTAGAGTAAACAAAATTAATATTTTAAGCGTGAAGAAATTCATCAATAAATGTTAAAAAAGCATTACAGCTTGAGTTCCCTATGTCAATTCAGGTATAATTTATTAAAGGCAGATGAGTTTTCTCATGTTCTTAATCATTTAGATAATTTCTTTGTGCCTCTGCTAATACCCGATTCATTAAAAGCATCTATACTGAAATAATAGGTGACATCTTTATTCAATCCGGTTAATTTTATCGAATCGCTGTCATAAACCATATATGAAGTGTACAATTTGTTAATATCAGTTCCATAGTTTACAACATAACCGGTTGCCGAATTATCTTTAGTCCACTTTACAACGGCCCTTCTGGCATCAGAGGCATTGCGTTCGACACCAAAGCCTGAAACCTCACCTGGTACCTTGCCATTCTTCTTCCCAAAAATCCTCAGGTCATATATTGAAAATTTTCCGTCAGGCACCCTGACATTCTCAATTTTAAGATATTTTGTTTTTAAGGGTTCGTCTAATTCAATGTAGTCATGACAGGCATCTAGGGTATTATTGCTTTTATCAACTACAACCTTCCATGTCTTTTGATCATTGGAAGCTAAAATCCGATAGCAATATTGCAGGCTCCTGCTTTCGGGCTTAAGCTTTGAATCATTATCGGCAAAATTTACCTGAATAGCGTTAACATAAACCTCATCGTCCAGCTGTACCGTTAACCATTCCCCCGCTGTGCCAGTATTTGCTGACCACCAGGTTCTTATATCTTCATCAAAAGCATTTTTTACCGGATAGTTATCCAATGATGAAGAGGCGCTGGCTTTTTTATTATACGACAATAACATCCAGCCTCTGAAAAGGCTTTCTTTTTCGAAATCGATCTTATGGTCAGGCATAATGGTCGGGTAGTCGCCAAAAGCGGTAAAGGTTCGTAATACACCATCTTTGTCAAAATTTGCAGGGAACAATCCGAGGCGCCGTTCAAATATATGACGTATACTGATACTCATGCTTGAAACATGCCAGTAATTCCCGTATATATCCTGGAAAGTAGAACTATGACCTGCGCCAGCTATAAAACCTCCGGGTTTATAAGAAAAGGGACTGTAGGTCTCATATTTAAAAGGGCCGGTTGGTGAGTCAGATTTATAGACTCCGTCGGCATAAGTCTTAAACTCAGTGCCTGGAGAAGCATATTGAAGGTAGTATTTCCCATTATATTTGTTCATCCACGAACCTTCGTTGTACCCGTTTTTTTCTTTCTCATTTAATTCCCCGGGATTTTCCCATCCATACAATTTCGGATTGTGTGTGATAAGAGTCTTAGGTTCAGTGACAGGCTGCATTTTTGAATCAAGTTGAACCACCCTGATAGGCTGTGATTCCTGATCTGAGCATCCCCAATATAAGTAGACCTTCCCGTCATCATCTCTGAAGAAATGAGGGTCCCATACCGGGAATGGCAGAGTCTTCTCCATTGGTTTCCAGTTGTCTTCAAATGGATTGGTAGTGTAATAAATATTTTTCTTAACCATTGATGAACCCAGGTAATAGGTAGTATCGTTAATGGTAATTACATCCGGGGCATAATCCTCAATAGGAAGGCTTTTTATTGGTATGAATTTCCAATTCAGCATATCATCAGAATTCCAGTATCCTCCGCTATGTGACGCATAAAGAAAATATTTTCCTTTATAAATGGTAATTACAGGGTCCGCCGCTTCCCTGTAAGAAAGACGACTGGAGGTCTGGAAACGATAATTGAGGTTCATTGGATTACAGAATGTTTTCTCTTTATCCGTCAGAAAGGAGAAATTCAGTAATGTAATCAGGATAAATAAGACAATAATTTTTTTCATAGACAAAAGGTAAATAAAGATTAATCTCCGAAAACACGAATTTAGGTATTTCTATTACAGAACCTTACCTTTATCAATATTAAAAAGGATATTTATGAAAAACCTATTTATCTCACTTTTCCTGAGCTCATCTCTTCTCGCAAGTGCTTCTAGTGTACAACGCACCGATCAGGTCGAAACCAGCGGCCAGGTTATACATATCCGGAAAGTGTACAAAACAGTAGACACATTTCAACTTAAAATTGATATTTTTTATACAAAACTGTCATTTGAAAGAGAAAATAATACTGCTATTGTTTTCTATCATGGAGGTGGATGGGCCTATGGCACACCGAGTGAGTTTTTTACAACCTGTGAAAGATACGCAAAGATGGGAATTGTGACTTTTGCTGTAGATTATCGTTTGTCAATTGAAAATGGGGTAACCCCAAGTAAAACGATCAGCCCGATCGAATCAGTAATGGATGCAAAATCGGCAATGCGCTGGGTTAGGGGGAACGCACGAAAATTCCATATTGATCAAAATAAAATAGTAGCAGCCGGTCAGTCTGCGGGAGGTCATCTGGCATTGTGCACAGCTATGATTGATGATTATAACGATAAATCAGATAATCTTGGTATAAGCTGCTCCCCGAATGCAGTTCTGTTGTTTTCAGCATGTGTAAATGCAGTGGAGGGCTGGTGTGACCGCTTGCTGGCTGATCGCAGGAATAAAATATGGAGCATCTCTCCGGCCCATAATATAAGAGCAGGATTACCTCCAATGATCGAATTTCATGGCACTGATGATGAACAGGTTCCTAAATGGACTGTTCAATTCTTCGAAGATGCGATGAAAAAGGAAGGTAATTATTTTGAACTGCATATGTATGAGGGAAGGAAACATTATCTGGGGGATGGAAACCCAAAATATTCACGCTATTATGATGATGAAATACTTAAGCTTGCAGATGATTTTCTTCGAAAATATCATCTTTTAGATTAATCTTCCTTCAATTTTTTAAATTTTTACAAAGGAGATGTCAGAATCTGAAAGCAGGAGCCATTCTGTCCTGCTCTGTTTTTGGTATACCGATAGAATTGGCATATTTTCTCCAATCACTTACAACAAATCTGACTTCATTAAGAATTTTGTCCATCACAGTTCTATCTAACATAAAGAATTCTCCGACACTTCTTGCCAAATCAAAATCCAATGCATTATTATCGGTATCAATATTAAGTGCAAGCCCGTGCTTATCGATCGATGGATTGACATCAAATGCCGGAGACAATCTCCATCCTTTTTCTGAAAGGACAAAACCATGATTCCTTAAATGATCATCCGTATTTGAAATTGAAATATTAAAAACAATCCTCCTCCATAACTGATGCAGATCTTCTTCATTTGATGCCCCTGAAAACTTAATAAACTCAGCTATTTCAAGATAACTTGCTTTATTATCTCTCAAGTTATCTTCTGAGTTACCAGTCATCGTCATTGCTGAAGCAAAATGAATCCTCTC
>Ga0302271_10001240_pt1 | contig 24859 bp, 18 predicted proteins | sample III_Bog_N1_1_FD_198767 | JGI IMG/M metagenome (GOLD analysis project Ga0302271, IMG submission 198767) | Peat permafrost microbial communities from Stordalen Mire near Abisko, Sweden - III_Bog_N1_1 | ecosystem: Environmental > Terrestrial > Soil > Wetlands > Peat | place: Sweden: Abisko... | reverse complement strand
AACTGTAAAGAATATAAGTCGTATACATTATATGCAAAAGGGGCAATAAACCGCCCCCTCTTTAGTTTGTCGGGGTGATCTGACTCGAACAGACGACCCCTTGCACCCCATGCAAGTGCGCTAGCCAACTGCGCCACACCCCGTAAAACTTTTGCAAAAATACTCAAGTAAACCGAATATACAAATTGAATCTTAACTCAATCACTCATTCTGATAGCTTTTCTCTGCAGGGTATTGCTCAGACCTTGATTTCATCTCATAATAAAACCGCTCACTTGTGGGATTTATATAACCAGCACTTTTATTTTACAAAATGGTTACCTTGCATGAAAATTAAACATCACCAGCAACTTTAAAACAAATAATAGTGAAGACATCTGTAAAAATTATTATCATTTTCTTTCTGCTTATTACAACTGGAATTATTCAGGCTCAGAAAATTACCAAACCGGTCCATGGAACATTCATAAACTTTGCTTATCAGGATGAGCGAAACAAATACATGAATCCGGAGGGAACAGATTTAACCTCACCTGAATTCTGGAAACTGAAAGTTAAAGAACTTTCTGAGATGGGCATTGAATATGTTGTTCTGATGTACGTTGCCAACCAAGGGCGATCATACTATCCATCGGAATTTATGCAGCCTGCATATGAGAAAGCTAAGGAGAGTCCGGTTGAGGCCATTATGAATTCTGCAGATGAACTCAATATTAAAGTATTTATGAGCACCGGCTGGGCAAAAGACCAGGATGACAATCCAAGGTTACCGGAGACTCGTGCAATACAGATAAAAATTATGCATGAGACAGCCGGATTGTTTTCAAAGCACAAATCATTCTATGGATGGTACCTTCCATGCGAAGATGTAGTAGGCCCGTATCTTTCACAAAAAGCGGTAGATGCTGCCAACTCATTAGCCGCAGAAGCCAGAAGCCTTACCCCAAAAGCTAAAGTGATGATTTCACCTTACGGCCTGAGTCTGTCAAAATTTGAGGATGGCAAATTTTCAGAACAGTTGGCTAAGCTTAAGGTTGATATTGTTGCTTATCAGGATGAAATAGGCTGTGTTGTTGAAGCCATGCCACTCCCACATATGAAAGAAAACTTCGTACACCTGAGGGAGGTTCATAATAAAACAAAAATTGAATTATGGTCCAACAATGAATCATTTACATGGGAAAAAGGACTGAATACGCGCCCTTCTGCATTAATACCAGCACCATTACCACGATTCCTTTCACAACTGGCGGGGATGACAAAAGCTGGTGTTGATGAAGTAATTAGTTTTTCTTTCTGCGGCATTATCGATAAAGTCAATTCCAAAATGCCTGTCGGACAACCAATCTATGCAGAGAAAGCTTACCAGGAATATATGGAATGGAAGGAAGGAAAAGGCAGATGGCCGCTTCTTACAGCTTCTTTTTATGGAACTCTCAGGCATGACGCAATTACTAAACCTGTTACATTCATGATTCCGGCTTCAATAGCGCACAATACGGGAAACCTGACCGACGGAAATCTAGGTACCGAAGACATCAACGATAAAAACTGGCTGGGCTTCGATAAGAAGGACATGATAGCCATTGTAGATCTCGGCACTAAACAACATATTCAATCATTGGCTACCCGTTTCCTTACATATAAATTAAAGAATATATTCCTGCCAACAAGTGTAGAGTTTGCTGTTTCCGACGACGGAAAGAATTTCAGGACCCTGAAAACAATTAATATGGATCAATATCTGAATGACAGATATGACTGCTGGATAGATATTGCGGATGCAGATATGCTTAATGAGAATGCAAGATTTATCAGGGTGTACGCTGTAAATGGAACCGGACAGTTTATTTTTGCGGATGAAATACTCGTCAACCCGGTCTTTAAATAGATACAGTTAAATCCTGCCAATCAGAGAGTTGCTTATAAATGAAATGGGTTTTGGCAATTTATCCTGGCAAAATACGCTGATATAATATTCTCTCTTTCATCGCTTTCCGGATATATTCTTTCTTTTCTAAAATGCTTGTCTGTCAACAGGGATGTCCAGAACTTTTCCCAGCTCCTTTTACTTGCAGCTTCCGTTTCACCAAAGTTTTGTACCCTTCCAAATGCCGGATCATCCAAAAACTGACAGGAGAAAGAATAGACTGAATCTGCATTTAACGGTTCGAGAAGGTACCTGTTTTTTGTAACTTCTTTAAATCTGGCACCGTTTCGCCAGAGAAGCAGATATCTGCTTTTTTCCCCAGCTTTACTTTCTATTAAGTTCAGATTATTTGCCATAAGTTCAGTTATACTATTTTCACCAGTTACCTTTTCGGTACCAGCTCTTGAAGAATCACTGGCCAAAAAACCGATCTTTATTTTAAGTCCTCCTGTCATAACAAGTTGTGAAATGATCTTAACTGAAATTAAATCATAATTGGAATGGCATACAGTTAAAACGCGTACAGGTACGCCTCCAATCAGAAATTTGCTCTCTATCTCACCTGTATAAAGGTTAAGCTTTTGTAAAGGCTTTTCAATATCTCCCTGTGAAATCCCGCTGCCATTATTTTTAATGATTTGCAACCCAATAAATCCAAGAATAATATTATGAGGTTTGTTTTCCCCATGAGAAAATACTGAATCATGAATAATGCTGCCGGAAGACAATTCAGGGAATGTCTGCATTCCGGTAATATCTACAGTGTATGAGAATCTGCCATTACCTATCGATAACGGGATAAATTTATCGGGGATTGAATTTTGAATTTCAGACTTTATAACCAGATCAGACAGGTCAATTCCGGGCTTGCTTCTGCAACTGGAACAAATGATCAGAAATGTAAAGATTACCAGATTAACCGATAGTTTCTTCATAAACCTAAAACAAAAAGCATTTAAAGTTATAAGATTTTGTCGATTCTTTTTGACAACTTTAGGCCACATTACATAAGAGTATTATCGTTGAAAAGATGGATGCAGGAATAACAATTATAGGTGCAGGAGTTGTGGGTCTGGCTATTGCTGAAAGAGTCTCCAGTCTATCCGGTAGTACCTTCCTTATAGAAAAACACCCAACATTCGGACAGGAGACCAGCGGCAGAAACAGCGAAGTAATCCATGCCGGAATTTATTATACTAAAGACAGCCTGAAAGCAATATTATGCATTGAGGGAAAACAACTTCTATATGATTACTGCAGGAAATATGATGTACCGTTTAATAACTGTGGAAAACTAATTGTTGCAACATCCGACGAAGAAATAAATGTTATTGAAGGAATAAGACAGACTGCTATCCGGAACGGAGTCAATGATCTTGCTGTACTTGGCAGAAAAGAGATAGCAGAATTAGAACCAAATATCTTTGCTCTGAAAGCTTTGTACTCACCCTCTACCGGGATTATTGATTCTCATTCGCTTATGAAGCAGTATGAAACCAATTCTCTGAATAATGGCTGTCAGATTGCCTATGGAAGTGAGGTAACCGGGATAAGCAGGGTAAAAAATGGTTACAAAATAGAGCTTATTGATGCTGATAAAAAGGATTATTCCTTTACATCGGAAATTATCATTAATTCAGCCGGACTTACAGCTGATAAAATATCAGAAATGGTTGGTATTTATGATGATAGTCTCAGAATCATGTTCTGTAAAGGTGAGTATTTCAGAGTTAATCCTCCCAAGAACCGCCTGATTAACAGGCTCGTTTACCCTGTTCCGCATAAGAATATGGAAGGGATCGGAATACATGTAACAATTGATATGGGTGGAGGAGTAAAACTCGGACCGGACGTAAATTATCTCGATTCTAACATATACGACTATAAATTGACAGCATCAAAACAGGAAGCATTTTATCAGTCTGCCAAAAAATTCCTCCCGTTTCTTGAGTTTGAGGATATTTCACCTGAGATGGCTGGAATCCGTCCTAAAATTCAAAAACCAGGTGATCCGCTCCGGGATTTTTACATTAAGGAAGAATCGGAAAGAGGGTATCCGGGATTTATTAATCTGATAGGTATGGAATCGCCCGGCCTAACATCTTCAATTGCGATTGCGAAATACGTAGCAGGCATGATAAATTCCTGAGGCTGTCTCAGGACTTATTTCTTAGAAGATTTTGAAGATCAACCAATTCATCCCTGAATCTTGCAGCTTCAATAAAATCCAGATCTGCTGCGGCTTTTTCCATACTCTTTCTCGTCTTTTCAATCGCTTTCTCCAGAGCTTCACTGTTCATATATTTTATAACCGGGTCGGCAGCTATATCGGGTCTGTCAGATTCAATGTATGCTTTTGCTGCAATAGCTTTCTTACCCATGCCACTTAGGATTGAGCCAGATCTACGATATATTTGTGCCGGAGTGATACCCATTTCTTCATTATACTGCATCTGTTTGCTTCTTCTCCTGTTTGTTTCATCGATGGTCTGCTTCATACTACGCGTAATCACATCAGCATACATAATTACTTTGCCGTTAAGGTTTCTTGCAGCACGGCCTGCAGTTTGGGTTAGTGATCTTGCTGACCTGAGAAATCCTTCTTTATCAGCATCGAGAATTGCTACAAGCGATACTTCAGGAAGATCGAGTCCTTCCCTCAGCAGGTTTACTCCTACCAAAACATCTATGTCACCATTTCGGAGCTCTTCCATTATATCAATTCGTGCAAGAGTGTCAATATCAGAGTGTATATAGCTGCATTTTATGTTGTATCTGATCAGGTAAGAAGAAAGCTCTTCAGCCATACGCTTTGTAATAGTCGTGACAAGCGTTCGTTCTCCTGATTTAGCACGTGACCGGATCTCTCCCATCAGGTTATCAATCTGGTTCAGACTTGGGCGAATCTCGATGGGTGGATCCAGAAGTCCTGTGGGCCTTATAACCTGGTCAACAAAAACGCCTTCGCTTTTTTCCAGTTCATAATCTGCCGGTGTTGCACTCACGAATATTGTCTGACCGGTAAGAGATTCGAATTCCTCTATCCTCATAGGTCTGTTGTCCATTGCCGCAGGAAGTCTGAATCCATACTCCACAAGTGTCTGTTTCCTGGAATGGTCACCTCCGAACATTGCTCTTATCTGGGGAACACTGACATGGCTTTCATCAATTACAGTGATAAAGCCTTTCGGGAAATAGTCGAGCAGGCAGAACGGTCTTGTTCCGGGTTTCCTTCCATCAAAATAACGTGAATAATTCTCGATACCGCTGCAATAACCGAGTTCTTTTATCATCTCAAGATCATACAATACTCTCTGTTCCAGTCTTTTTGCCTCTTCTCTTTTCCCTATTTCATTAAAATAGGCTACCTGTTTGACCATATCGTCCTGGATATCGCTGACAGCCATGTTGATTCTTTCCCTAGTTGTAACAAATATATTTGCAGGATAAACAATATACTCATTGAGCATGTCAATCTTATGTCCTGTGAGGGGATCAAATGTATTTATCTCTTCAATCTGGTCGCCGAAGAACATAATTCTTACAGCAATATCTGCGTAGGCAGGAAATATATCTACCGTATCCCCACGAACCCTGAAAGTGCCATGCTTGAATTCCAGCTCATTACGGGAATAGAGGCTGTCGACAAGCTTTCTTAACAGGACATTCCTGCCGATCATCTGGCTTTTTCTGAGATGAACAGTATTTGAATGAAAATCATCAGGATTACCAATGCCATAAATGCATGATACTGAAGAAACTACTATTACGTCGGTTCTGCCTGATAGAAGGGATGAAGTCGCACTTAATCTTAGTTTCTCTATTTCCTCATTGATTGAAAGGTCTTTTTCAATATATACATCCGATACCGGAAGGTAAGCTTCAGGTTGGTAGTAATCATAATAGGAAACGAAGTACTCCACCTTATTCTCCGGGAAAAACTGTTTGAATTCTCCATAAAGCTGTGCGGCGAGAGTTTTATTGTGACTAAGTACAAGAACAGGACGATTAACTTTCTCAATTACATTTGCAATAGTAAAAGTTTTGCCGGAACCGGTTACCCCGAGAAGTGTCTGAAATGGCACTCTGTTTTCAAGTCCGGCTACCAGTTGCCTGATTGCCTCCGGCTGGTCGCCTGTCGGCAGAAAATCGGATGTTAATTTGAAGTCCATAATTTGTTAACCAATTGAGATCTGCAAAATTACTTAATTTCACTTAAAGATACCGAAATAGGCTAGGCGAAGTCAGGAGACTCCGTTTAACAGAGGGATTGTGGGGAAAAAAGAAAAGGCGCTAATAAAGCGCCTTTCATTCGTAATTATAGATAATCTAACCTAAATAACCTTTAAGTAATCTGCTCCTTGATGTGTGTCTCAATCTTCTGATTGCTTTTTCCTTGATCTGACGAACTCTCTCACGGGTAAGACCAAATTTCTCACCTATCTCTTCGAGTGTCATCTCCTGGCAACCTATTCCGAAGAAGAATCTGATAATGTCTCTCTCCCTTTCAGTGAGTGTTGCAAGTGCTCGATAAATTTCTCTTGAAAGAGACTCATCCATCAGCAACTTATCAGCCACAGGAGAGTCAGAGTTTGTAAGCACGTCAAGCAGACTATTGTCTTCGCCTTCTATGAAGGGAGCATCGACAGAAACATGCCTTCCGGATACTTTAAGTGTGTCCGTTACTTTCTCCTTAGGTAGCTCAAGAACATCTGCAAGCTCTTCAGGTGAAGGAGTACGTTCGTTCTCCTGTTCAAACTTTGAGAATGCTTTATTGATCTTATTAAGAGAACCTACCTGGTTTAAAGGCAATCTAACTATTCTTGACTGTTCTGCAAGAGCCTGAAGAATGGATTGTCTGATCCACCAAACTGCATAGGAAATAAATTTAAAACCACGTGTTTCATCAAATTTTTCTGCAGCCTTGATAAGGCCCAAGTTTCCTTCGTTGATAAGATCGGGAAGGCTAAGCCCCTGATTCTGATATTGTTTTGCAACAGAAACAACAAAACGTAGATTTGCTTTGGTGAGTTTCTCAAGAGCAGCTCTATCGCCTTTCTTTATCCGTTGAGCCAATTCAACTTCTTCTTCTACCGATATCAACTCCTCCTTACCAATTTCCTGCAAATATTTGTCGAGTGATGCACTCTCTCTGTTTGTTATGGACTTGGTAATCTTTAGCTGTCTCATTATACCTCCCAAAAAATTTCCGCAAAGATATTGCTTTTATATGTAATAACAAAAATAATTCACTTATGTTGTGATCAGGGGATCTATTTTAATAAATCCCCTGAACATTAGTGAGTTACGTATTTTTTAAAAATTAATTGCCGAACTGATAGTTCAAGATAGTGCCATCAGGAAGGATACCTTCGATCGATTTTAACTTAGTCCCACTGTCAGAAAACTGTTTCACATCGGCAGGACTTTTTACCTTTTTGCCATTAATGCTCAGTATAATATAGCCTTGTGCCATGCCAATATCTTTAAATTTGCCTTTATTTACTTCAAGCACTTTAACCCCGTAATCAATATTAAATGAACTCATGTCATTTGAATCGAGAGACTGAAGTTTTGAACCAAATACCACATCTTCGGCATTTTCCATACTGGATGTTACCACTTTAGTGTTTCCGGCTACATTCTTCAGCGTTATTGGAATAGTTGCTTCTTTCCCGTTTCTTATATATGTGACAGTTGCTTTATCACCCGGACGATGTTTACCTACCTGTTCCTGCAATTCAGCCACCGTATTAACAGACTGTCCATCAAACCTGACTATTACATCATTCTCCTTCATTCCGGCTTCCTCAGCTGATCCATCGGGTATAACCCTGATGATCTGAGCCCCTTTTATTTCACTGAGTTTCAATTTAGTTGCACCGTCGGCATCAACATCCTGAATATTTACTCCGATAATAGCCCTCTGAACCTCTCCATACTCTTTAAGATCATTAACAACTTTTTTTACTATAGTAACAGGTATGGCGAATGAATTACCGGCATAAGCGCCATTGGGAGAAAGAATTGCGGAAGTAATTCCAATAAGCAGGCCCTTGGTATTGACTAGTGCGCCACCGCTGTTACCCATATTAAGTGCAGCATCAGTCTGGATGAATGATTCAATCCTGTAATTACCTTCGTTTAATTGAAGACTCCTGCCTTTTGCGCTTACTATTCCTGCTGTAACCGTTGAGGTAAGATTGAATGGATTGCCAACGGCGAGTACCCATTCTCCAAGCTTAAGTTGTTCTGAATCACCGTATTTTAGAAACGGAAGGTTCTCTGCCTTAATCTTCAGCAATGCGATATCGCTTCCCGGATCACGTCCAATTACCTTGGCTGTAAAAGTTCTTTTGTCATTTAATGTAACATCTACTGATTCAGCGTTTTCTACAACGTGATTATTAGTAATTATATATCCGTCATCTGAGATAATGACACCCGATCCAAACCCACTAACCTCGCGCGGTTTACTGTTACGGTCCCCATAAAACCACTCCATAATAGGATTATCGGATTGTGATGACATCAGCGATTTTGTACGGACATGTACCACCGCGTGAACAGTCTGCTCAGCTGCATAAGTAAAATCAATCTGTCCATCCTGTGTCTGCATCGATGTCAAAAAAGCACGGGCATTCTCAAGTTCGACTGAAGAGCTATCTTTAGAAATAGTCGTTGTGGGTTTCACTACTAATCTGGTATAAGCAAATAAAGCTATTGTTGCCCCTAAAATTGCCATTAACATCCCACCGAGTAAATATTTTCCTTTCATAATTTGTTGTTTTTTTAATTAAACTATCCTTTTGTGCAGTAAAAGTTCATTTGATCAGCCTTCACAAAAGTTTAATATCTTTATAACCTGATTCATGAAAAATTGTTTTACAAAGATCATGCATTTTTCAAATGATCTTCAATATTTTACAAAGAATTAACTTCAATTTAACAGAGATGACAATAGTATTTAACAAATATCAGGGAACAGGAAATGACTTCATAATAATTGACAACAGGAAACAACTTATTAAACCCGAGGATTCCACCCTCATTAACAAATTGTGTGACCGAAGGTTCGGCATCGGAGCAGATGGCGTGATACTTATCTGCGCAAGCAATCAATATGATTTTGAAATGAAGTATTTTAACTCCGACGGACTCGAAGGCTCAATGTGCGGAAATGGTGGCAGATGCTCTTCAGCATTCGCAATCAAGGAAAAAATGGCAGATAATAACCTCTCTTTCAAGGCAATTGACGGGGTGCACAAAGCATATTTTGAAAATGGCATTATAAGGTTACAGATGAACGATGTTCATGATCCAAGACAAATTAAAACTAATTATTTTATAAATACTGGATCTCCGCATTGTGTAAGTTTCAGGAAGGAAATAGACAAGATCGATGTCAATACTGAAGGCAAAAGCATAAGAATGTCTGATGATTATGCTCCTGATGGAACAAATGTCAATTTTGTTGAAATTATTGACAACGGCATATATGTAAGAACTTTCGAGAGGGGTGTTGAGGGAGAAACCCTTTCCTGTGGAACCGGCGTAACAGCCTCTGCCATTGCTTCAGTTCTTTCAGGACAAATTGACACAAATCCTGTCAAAGTAATAACCAGGGGCGGAAATTTGTCAGTTTCATTCAGGGTGAATGGAAATACAATTTCTGATATATGGTTATCAGGTCCTGCAACTTTCGTCTATGAAGGATTGATTTATATATAGTGTGTTATTACAGGTGATAAAAAGACAAAAGACAAATGACAAAAGAAGAAAGCTTTTAAGCACATAGTAATACGAAGTTTAAAGAGGAGTAACACTTTTTATTAATAATGTATATAGATTGGATTTCAACTCCGTGAAACTCAGTAAAACACAGTGTAACTCCTTGGTTAAAAAGAATTTTCACGGTAATTAGTGATGAGTAACGAGCAAACAGAAGATGCAGAAAGATAAACTATACGGGAAGACAATAAACGAACTGATTGCAGTTACCAAAAGGATCGGGTTACCCGGTTTTGCGGCAAAACAATTGGCAGACTGGCTTTACAGGAAAGAAATTCAGTCAATAGATGAAATGACTAATCTTTCAAAAAAAACGAGAGAGCTTCTATCTGCCGAGCATGAGTTAGGGCTTTCAACCCCTGTAAATGAATTAAAAAGTTCAGACGGCACAAAAAAATATCTGTATAAAGTACTTAACGATAAATTTATAGAGACTGCTTATATTCCCGAGGAAGATCGGGCTACAATATGCGTATCATCACAGGTTGGCTGTAAAATGGGATGTATTTTCTGCGCTACAGGAAAGCAGGGTTTCCAGGGCAATTTATCATCGAACGAGATACTTAATCAGTTCAGAAGTTTGCCTGAGTTCGCCGGTATTACAAATATGGTTTACATGGGAATGGGTGAACCTCTGGATAATATTACCGAGGTTCTGAAAACCCTTGAAATCCTAACCAGCGACTGGGGATACGGATGGAGCCCTACAAGAATCACAGTCTCCACAGTCGGTCTGGTGGGACCAATAAAGGAATACCTTGAAAAAAGCCGTTGCCATCTGGCTGTGAGTCTCCATTCCCCCTTCGACGAAGAGAGAAGGAAGCTTATGCCAGTTCAGAGAACCAATACGGTAAAAGAGGTGCTGGATATAATCCGTAATTTTGATTTTAACAGTCAGCGAAGGGTTTCATTCGAGTACATTCTTTTTAAAGGAGTAAATGATACACCTGCCCATATTAAAGAACTGGCTAGAATTTTAAACGGTATAAAATGCCGGATAAATATAATCCGTTTTCATCAGATCCCGGGATCCGAATTCCAGAGCCCGAACCTTGGAACAACAATTAATTTCAAGGAGGCGCTTACCGCCAAAGGGATACTGACAACTATCAGGGCAAGTCGCGGTGTTGATATACAGGCCGCCTGCGGGTTACTATCAACTCTTGAACAAAATAAATCAGTCTTAAAATGAGGAGTGTATTCTTTTTTTTAATATTTGCATGTCTTTCTGCCTATAGCTTTTCCCAGGGAAAATCATCAGAATCATTTCGTGGCGATTCATCACTTATTAATGCCTCAGTTTCGTTGTGCGTTGCTGACGCTGATAAAGGCAACGTATTAATTGATTATAATTCAGGAATAAGCCTCACCCCGGCTTCAGTAATGAAACTGATAACCTCAGCCGCTGCTCTGGAACTTCTTGGTCCGGATTATACATTCAAAACAAAAATCGGATATACCGGATCAATAAATAAACGCTGGGGAAGACTAAAAGGCAATATCATTATTACCGGCGGAGGTGATCCGGCATTGGGATCGAAGTATTTTCCACAACAATATAAAGACTTCATGTCGTCCTGGATCACGGAAATAAAAAAGCTTGGAATAAAAAGAATCAAAGGGAATATTATTGTAGATGATTCTTATTATGATTTCCTGCCTGTCCCGGGTAAATGGCTCTGGGAAGACACCGGTAATTACTATGGTGCAGGTGCATATGGTCTGTCAGTATTTGACAATACTTATGAAATTCATCTTAAAACTTTATCCGACAGTACACTTCCTGTAATAAAAGAATTCATACCTGCAGAAGGTAAAACGGAATTAACAAATTTCCTGATTGCTGCAGATTCTACCGATGAGGGATATGTTTATGCTGCACCTTACAGTATAAAAGGCTGGATGGCCGGATCAATTCCCATAAATCAGGATGACTTTGTTTTGAAAGCCTCAATAAGTGATCCCCCTCAGTTTTTTGCAAGAACGATATATGATAAACTTAAGTCCGCTGGTTTTAAGGTTTCCGGAATCCCTGAAACAGTAAGATCGGAGAAAAAACCGATCGTTGAAACTATTGTTCCGATCACTGAAATCAGTTCTCCGAGACTTGCAGAAATAATTGAAGTACTTAACCATGAAAGTGTTAATCTGTTCGCGGAGCATCTGATAAAGGAATTAGGGAAAAAATATAATAATAAAGGGACCACAGCCTCAGGAGCAAAGGTCATTTTAGAATTTTTGAAAAACTCCGGTATTGATACGAACGGGATGTTCATTGAAGATGGCAGCGGGCTATCCCCTCTTGACGCTATTAATACCAGGGAACTTGTCAGACTCCTTGTATTTATGAAAGAAAAAGGGAAATACTTCTCTGATTATTATGCATCATTACCAGATGCCGGCAAAGAAGGAACACTTAAAAACACATTTAAAGATCCGCTCTTCAATTCAAGACTGAGAGCAAAAAGCGGTTCAATGACAAGGGTGCGAAGCTATGCCGGATATTTTACAACAAAATCAGGTAAAAAGATGGTATTCAGTATAATAATTAACAACTATTCCGGCCCCTCAAAGAAAATCGTTTCAGAAATTGAGGATAATATCAAAGATCTGATATCAAAAAATTAGCCGTAACATAAACATAAATGTGAGTATGAACAATAAAATTGCCGTACGTAAGTGCAATGAATACGATCGTGATGAGATCTATGATTTAATTTCCGACATATATAAAAAGACCGATGGCCCTGAAGTAAGGGGGAAAAAAGTTCTGGTAAAGCCGAACATACTCACCGACGACGATCCTTCGAAGTGCATAAGCACGCACCCGGTTGTCGTTGAAGCCATGGTCCGTTTTCTTCAGTCTAACGGGGCAACCGTTTTTGTCGGCGATTCACCCGCAGTTCACTCACAAAAGTTCAGGGGAGAGAAATCAGGAATTAATAAGGTATGCCAGGTTACCGGTGCAACGTGGGTTGATTTTATGGAAAATCCTGATGAGAAAACCCTTAGGAAAGGGAAAGTACGTATTGCAGATATTGTTAACCATGTGGATCTGATCATATCACTCCCAAAATTCAAAAACCATGAACTGGTATATTTTACGGGAGCTATTAAAAATACCCTTGGCCTTGTCCCGGGTTTCAGTAAAGCCAAACAACATGCACTTCATCAGGACAGGAGTAAGTTTGGTGAATTTCTGGTTGATCTTAATGAAGCTGTAACCCCCGATTATTTTCTGATGGATGGTATAATGGGGATGGAAGGGCCAGGACCGGGTCGGGGATTGCCGGTTAAAATAGGACTCTTACTTGGTTCAACAAATCCTCTGATCCTCGATATGATTGCCAGCAGAGTAGCCGGTTATGAGCCATTACTGATCCCGACATCACGGGCAGCATTCTTCAGGAAAACATGGTTAAGCTCTGAAGATGACATTATTTATGATGGTCCGGCAATAAGTAGTTTATTAATGCAAGGATTTAATAAAATTCCGATCTCCACAACCAATAATATTGCGCTGAAATTTATCCTGAAGAGAATAAAATTCCTGAAAAAACTTGAGAGAAGGCCCGATTTCATTCATCAAAACTGTACAGGATGCCAAAAGTGTGTGAATATTTGCCCGGTTCAGGCGATATCTCCTCTTCCTTTAAATAAAAAGCATATAGTTCTTACCGATAACAAATGTATCCGTTGCTTCTGTTGTAGCGAAGTCTGTAGTGATAATGCAGTGGTAATCAGGAGGAAGGTATTTGGAACGTAGAATTTTACCTCTCCCAGAATCCATCGTGCAGCTTTGCTTCGCTGAAGCTTCACTAAAGCAAAGGCGTAGGGACATAAAAATTTTTGGCTAGATTATAAATCCAGAAGATCTATCAGGTATATCACCGAGGCTATTGCGGCACTTCCCATCTGCAGCTCACGGATATTAACCTGTTCAAATGTATCATTTGCGGAATGATGGTATGAAAAATACCTTTGTGAATCAGGTATGTATCCAATCTGTAATGTTCCCATGGCTTTGAGCGGACCTATATCTGAACCTCCGCTGCCTTTATCAAAGTCATTTATATTATAAGGTACAAACCAGGAAGCCAGAGCCTGCAGTTTTTTCAATCTGTCGCTGTCGGCATCAAATCCGAATCCTCTCGGACTCATTACTCCACGATCTGATTCAAGCGCAGCATAGTGAATTTCACCCTTCCTTTTTGCCTCTTCTGCGTAAGTCTTTCCGCCGGTCGATGACATCTCTTCGTTCATAAACATCACTGCACGGATAGTTCGTTTGGGTTTTATGCCAAGTTTTTTATACAGCCTGATTAACTCAATAGCCTGAACACACCCTCCTCCATCATCATTCGCCCCCTCTGCAATATCCCAGGCATCGAGATGACCACCTACTGTAATATATTCATGTGGTTTATCAGAGCCCGATATTTCACCAATAACATTATATGACCATGTATCAGGATAGTTTTTACAGGTTGAAATAATATGGAGTGACAGTTTTGGATCTGTTTTGAGCCATTTACTCAACAGTTCAGCATCAAGGGTAGATACCGCTACGGCAGGAATTTTATTGACACTATCGGCATAATGCATCACCCCGGTATGTGGAAAATTATCAAGAGATGATGTCATTGATCTTACGATAACAGCCACGGCTCCGACCTTTGAGGCTTCAGATGCCCCCATGGTGCGTTGATTGACTGCGCTGCCATAAGCAGCGAAGGTACTGATCAGCTTATCATCAAATGGCCGGTTAAAAAAAACAATCTTTCCCTTCACAGCAGCGGTGCCTAGCGACTTTAGTTCTTCAAAAGAATGAACTTCAACCACATTTGAGGTGACACCTTTTTCGGGTGTACCCACAGAAAAACCCAGTGCTGTTATTTTCAACTCCTTCCTGCCATGAACTGATGACTTTACTGTACACTTTTCATAACCCCTCACCCAGTGAGGGACAGGTACTTTCTGAAGCCAGACAGTATCAGCCCCTGCTTTTACAAGAGCCTTCCTTGTAAATTCGACCGCAATCTGAGCGGCAGGTGAACCTGCCAGCCTGCCTTTGGTATTCTTACACAGATATTCCAGATTATTGTAAGCCGTTCTGTCTGTTAATGCTTCATCGAAAACAGATTTTACAGTTTTACCTGGATCCTGTGCTTTTATAACCAATGAAGACAGGATCAATATAAGAAGGGAGACTACTTTTTGCACGACTCAGCTCTTAAACATCAATCTTGGCATATTTTGCATGCGTTTCTATGAACTCCCTGCGAGGTGGCACCTCGTCGCCCATAAGCATTGAGAATATATGATCCGCCTCAGCGGCACTTTCAATGGTAACTTGTCTGAGAGTTCTTGTTTCAGGATTCATGGTTGTAGACCAGAGTTGTTCTGCGTTCATTTCACCAAGACCTTTATACCTCTGAACACCTACCGTAGATTCCTTCCCAAGTCCCATTTCCTTTACAGCGAGCTCACGTTCTTCCTCGGTCCAGCAATAACGTTCAGCCTTGCCTTTTTTTATCAGATAGAGAGGAGGAGTTGCGATATAGATATTGCCGCCCTTGATCAAATCCTGCATATATCTGAAGAAGAAAGTCATGATAAGAGTTGTAATATGTGATCCGTCAACGTCCGCATCAGTCATGATGATGATTTTATGATAACGGAGACCTGCTGTATTAAGTGCTTTACTGTCATCATCCGTACCTATGTTGACACCAAGTGCGGTAAAAATATTTTTTATCTCTTCGCTCTCATATATCCTGTGCTGCATTGCTTTCTCAACATTTAAGATCTTTCCCCTCAATGGCAGAATTGCCTGGAAAGCACGGTCACGTCCCTGTTTAGCGGTACCACCTGCAGAATCACCTTCCACCAGGTAGATTTCACAGTGCGATGGGTCCCTGTCGGCACAATCGGCAAGTTTACCGGGCAATCCTGAGCCAGACAGTACGTTCTTGCGTTGAACCAACTCTCTTGCTTTACGGGCTGCATGACGGGCAGTAGCTGCAAGGATAACTTTCTGTACAATAATTCTCGCATCTTTGGGGTTCTCTTCAAGGTAGTTTGTGAGCATTAAACTGACAGCCTGATCAACTGCTCCCATAACCTCAGAGTTGCCAAGCTTTGTTTTAGTCTGGCCTTCGAATTGTGGTTCAGCGACTTTTACCGATACTATTGCGGTTAATCCTTCACGAAAGTCATCACCGTTAATATCAAATTTCAGTTTTGTTGTAGCCCCTGAATCCTCGGCATATTTCTTTAATGTTCTTGTCAAGCCTCTTCTGAATCCGGCCAGATGGGTACCACCTTCAATCGTATTAATATTATTAACATAGGAATGTACATTCTCAGAGAATGAGTTATTGTACTGAAGTGCAATTTCAACAGGAATCTCAGTTTTATCGAATGTAATATGTATTATTTTCTCTATAAGTCTTTCTCTGTTTGCGTCAAGATATTCAACAAATTCCTTCAGTCCTTCTTCAGATCGAAACTCCTCAGATCTAACAGTTCCGCCGTTACCATCCTCAATTACTTCTCTTTCGTCCTTAAGTGTCAGAATGATGCCTTTATTAAGAAATGCGAGTTCACGCAGACGGGCCGATAGTATCTCAAAATTAAATTCTGTAGTCTGAAAAATTGACCCGTCAGGTTTAAATGTAATAGAAGTACCTGATTTATCTGATTTACCAATAACTTCAACCGGAGTAACAGGTTTCCCTTTTTCATACTCTTGCTTGTATATCATACCTTCCCGCATAATTACAGCAGAAAGATGCGTTGAAAGAGCATTCACACATGATACCCCAACTCCGTGAAGACCACCAGATACTTTATAGGAATCTTTGTCAAACTTGCCGCCAGCATGAAGAACTGTCATAACAACTTCCAGGGCTGACTTTTGTTCCTTTTCCATTAATCCTGTAGGGATACCCCTTCCATCGTCATTGACCATTACTGAACCGTCTTTTTGAATAATAACATCAATTTTGGTACAATAACCGGTTATAGCTTCGTCAATAGAATTATCAATTACCTCATATACAAGGTGATGTAGCCCTTTAATACCGATATCACCAATGTACATTGCAGGTCTTTTCCTAACTGCCTCAAGACCTTCCAGCACCTGAATATTATCTGCTGAGTAATCCTTACTATCCTGCAACTTCTTTTCGTTTTCGCTCATTATTCATGAATTATTAATTCCACAATATTATTTATCAATTATGTATAACAGGGAGAAAAACAAATATGGAGACAAAGCTGATCTGACTCCTTTCTGATAATATCAAATTTGTTTTTTTGGTAATGAAACCAGGATCGTTTTTCCACAGGTCCCAGCCGACAGAATCAACCTCACTTTTCCTATTATAAATTATTGATAATATGATTATTAATTACTTGTACAAATATACGGATTTTAATTTGTTTTTCCTTAAATATTTGTTAAAAATAATGCACAATTTTCAGCAGTTCATGGTCGTGACCATTCACTGCTGTGGAGTCATAAACTATATTTCAACCCCAGCATGAACATGAATCCCTGCGAAGGATAATATGTCCATTCATAGTAGTGGTTATTTGAGATATTATTGAATTTCGCCCAGAATGACAGGATTTTCGAGTACCGGTATTCTGCAGTAAGATTAATATTAATATGAACAGGCATAAGAACATTTACTCTCGGATCTGGTACAGGAGGTAATTTCGAATCCGCCGCTGGTGGAATATAATTTCCATTTACAATCATCCAGCGTTTTGCCTGAGCAGCTATTTCTACGCCTGCAATAATCTTATCCCTGAGATTATATTTTAATGCGAATTTGCCATCCCAGTTTGATTTATTCCAGGCATGTACAAATTTTGACATTGTATAATTATAAATATTCGCTTCACCCAGATATGAGAATTTTTCACCAATAGGGCCACCCAGCTCACCATGTATGTTTAAAAGGTTTACATCATCTGTCAGAGGAATGAAATAATTTCCCCGCTTAGCCGGTACTGAGTCAGGATAAAGGTTGTTGGAATAAAAAAGCATGTCGCTTATAAGAGAATATGAAGCAGATATCAGGTAGTTTCCACCGATTCCGGTATTCCCTTTCAAACCTGCTGAAATAATGAGATCATGACTAGTGCTGGGCAGCTTATACAGAGTGCCATTCTGAAGAAGGAACGGATTTTCAGCTATTACTGCCGAAGGTTCATTTTTATCCAGTTTTCCTGACAATCCTGCAAAGAAACTTACATATGATGGAACAAGATTAAACAATACATTGACATCAGGATAGATATGGAGACTTGTAAATGCTGTATAATCCTTTTCAAGCAGAGCCTCAATCCCGATTTTAAAACTCCAGTCTTCGTTGGTCTTCTTAATAAATGGACTTATGGATGCAACATACTGGGCAGGTGTTTTAAGAAAGTCGGCAAATCCGTAATGATTATATTTCAATCCCGAACCAATGTAAAATCCTTCAAATGATTTAGCCATTATTCCCGAAAAGCTCACCTTTTTCTGAAACATATCTTTACCACTTGTGAAGTAGTTGAATGCCATTTTAAAATCATACGAAAAGGCTGTGGAATCCAAAGTAATCGATGAGAATGATAACTTGCCCCCAATATCGGTATAAGGTATTCTTATATCTTTTTTTGCTGGTGAATAATTTAGTACCGTAGGAGAGTAACCATATGCATATCTTGACTTCTCAGCATAATCCAGTGATCCTTCCAGAACGTTTTTTCTGAAGAACCTGCGGCCAAAGAGTGAAGCATCATTATCCATATAACCTGCGAAAGCTTTTTTCCCGTTATCGAGTTCAACATTCCCGTTTGTGGAAAAATGACGTGCATAAAAACCGACAGCTCCCTTTTTAGATCTTTCATTGGTTATACTTAATTCGGCCAGAGGAGTAAGATGATTCCCAAATCCAAGATTTATATAACTCTTATAAAGTTTAGAGAGGGGATCAGGAAGTAATGCAGCGGCTTTAATCGGACTGATTGTATACTCAGGCAGAAAAGGTGATGCTTTTACTTCATAATGGAATACAGGTTTGACTTTAGAAGAATCGTTCATATCAGGAAGAAAACTTCTTTTCTTTGAATCCGGAAGAGAAGGTTTGTAAGGATTGTATAATGTAACTTCCCTCTTCAGGTCCTGTTTTTTAACCTGGGCGCTTACCGGCAACAAAGTGAAAGCTATAAGGATTGGAATAATTATGTTTCTTTTTATCATGACAAATCAATTTCTTTATCAGTTCTGATCATTGTTGATTACTGCTCTGCTGATTATCTATTTTATCAGTATTCGGTTTGGCTTCATCCAGTGAACTGATTTTAGCTTTTACCTCATCAAGTATACCGTCATTGTCAACTTTATAATAATCTTTCAGACTCTGCAGTGTTGCCCTTGCCTGAAGAGAATCACCTTTCTTAATACTTATATCAGCCAGGAGAAGAAAGACCCGCGCCATCCAGAATTGATGGGGTGATTTCATATCAATAAACTCTGTTATTACCTTTTCGGCTTCCGCAGGTTTATCTTTTTTGTTAAGAAGTTCGGCAACCCTGAACTTTGATTCTGCTCCCTCTATGCTGGTTACCTCTGTGGCGACCTTTCTGAAATCTCTGAGAGCATCGTCGAAATTATTAAGACTGTAGTTAGCCTTTGCACTCATAAAAGTAGCCTCCCTGGCAAGTTCTTCCGAAATATGTTGGGAACTGTTAATTTTCCCTGCTGCTATTATTGTTTTATGGGCATCACCTGCCTGATAAGCCGATTTAAGCTGTCCCTTAAGGGAAATCATTGTATTTTCTTCATTTGTCGACACCTTCTCGAGTTTCTCATAGTAATCAAGAGAAGCAGAATAATCTTCTTTATCAAAAAGAATAGACGATGATTCAATTAAAGACTGTTCCAGGAATTGATTATTAGGACCGTCAGACACTTCTCTGTATAACTTCAGGGCTTCTTCCGTATTTCCGGAAGATCGGTAGCTTTCCGCGAGATAATAGTCTGCATTTTGCCTGAAACTGCCATTAGGGAACTCAGTCAGGTAGTTTTTCAGAACACTTTCGGCTTTATCGACTTTCCCCGTCATGTACAGATTTTCACCTGACATGTAGAGAAGTGAATCTTTCTCAGCGAGATTAATATCACCATAACCATCGAGAGTCTTAACGTATGAAAAATAAGTATCGACATCATTTATGTCAACATAGGTATTTTTCAGTCCGGTCATTGCATCTCGCGCCTCCGGACTTGATTTATAGTTCTCAATAACTTTCTTATACTGAGCAATTGCCTTATCATTCTGCCCGAGGTTATAGTATAGCAGCCCAAGCTGCACCATAGAACGAGGTACAAACGAGCTACCAGCATAAGTTGAAATTATAGTGTTAAAGTCTGATTCTCCTTTCGGGTAATCTTCAAGGACAAGATATGCCCTGCCTCTCTCGAAGATCGCATTTGGGACATAAGTAGATGAGGGATATTTCTGGACTAGGATAGTAAGCACATCTACCTTACCCCTGTTATCATTAATCAATCCGAGTGAAAATCCTTTCTGGAACATAGCATAATCGGCGTCAAGGCTGCCGTAATCAATTACTTTATCATAATAATTTATAGCGGGATGATAGTTTGTTGCTATGTAGTAACAGTCAGCAATTCTGTTCCTGGCATCTGCAAGAACTTCCGGTTTCCCGGCGGAAATTCCGGATTCAAAAGTTTTAAAATTGTTCAGTGCGTCAGGAAAGTCTTTCAGATTAAAAAAAGCATATCCTATATTGTATTTTATCAGACTATTCTCACTTAAAAGAGATGATCCAGGCAATCCCATAAATAGCTCAAAATCTTCTTTTGCCATGTCATAGTGACCCAGCCTGTAATTTGCTTCGCCTCTCCAGTAGATAGCTCTGGCTCTTATCTGTCTGTTATATTTTTCAAATTTGAGTGACTTGTCGAACATAGACAGAGAAGCGTCAAACTCAAGATTTTTAAATAACTCCAACCCCCTGAAAAATGCAACTTTCTGATACGCCTCTTCAAGCCGGCTGTCCTTGTTATTTATTTTATCAAGGGCTGACAGAGCAGCCTTGTAGTTTTTTATTTGCATGAAAGTACCAACAAGGTATTCATATACTTCCTGAATTCTTTTTGATCCCGGGTAGAGGTCAATGTACTCCTGAAAAGCTGCAATTGCCTCGCCGAAAGGTGAGTAGGCTGTTTCATAAGTTAATTTGGCATAGTTAAACAACGCTTCTTCCTTGATACTTTTATCGTAGTTCAGATTCGACGCCTGTCCGAATGCCAGACGGGCACGGGTCTTATCACCCTTCTGAAGATAGCAGTCGCCGAGTATATTCCAGATATTCTGGCTCAGGACATCACTTTTGGCGCCTATTTCCAGAAAGAGCTTGATTGCTTTATCAAAATCGCCGGTTTTATAATAGCAGTATCCCAGCTCATATTTATCTTCCCGTCCGCTTGCTTTCGCATCACTGGAGTATTTTTCAAGATAAGGCAGCGCCTCCATATATTTCTCTTTATTATAGTAAGCATCCCCGATGAACCTGAACAACTCAACCGACCTTGTTTTCCCAGCTGATTTAAGAAGGTCGGGCGCCACTGTCAGTATGCCGTCGTAGTCCTTCTCCAAATACAATATCTGAACAATATAAAAAGGTACGATTCCTCCGAAAGTTTCATCGTTCTTAAGTCGCGTGAATCCTTCCATAGCGGTCTGATACATTTTTTGTTCGTAAGCTATTTGTGAGAAATAATAGAGAGCAGGGGGCGTATATTCAGTATCAATATCCTTTATTTCTGAAAACATGAGAAGCGCTTTGCTCTGATCACCCTTAATGTAAAGAGAATACCCAAACCTGAAAAAATATTCGGGCAGTTTATCTGACTTAATTTCCTGCCTGTTTACAACGGCATAGTAATTTGCAGCCTTCCGGTAATTTTTATTTTGATAGAAATAATCGCCAAGTTCGAGTCTGGCATTATTAATCCTTGGGCTTTCCGGATGCGTGTAAATGAACATAAGCATCTTGTACTCAGCATCAGGATTAAATAACTTTAAAGAAGCGATGGCACTGTAATATTCTGCATCCGATATCCTGACAAAATCATTATTGGTTGAATTATTTATGAAAGAATCAAACAGTCTTATTGCTGCCGGATACTTTTCTTTGTTGAACAATTCCATCCCCCGGTTGAATTCAGATCCCATTTCCTTAACGACAAATGGCACCTGGGCCGATAATTTGAATACCGAAATGTTGATCAAACACAAAAACAGAAAAGAAAAGATTCTTACAATTAAATAGCCACTTCCGCTGGTGACTGGCACTAACCTGTGGTGAAATATATTTATTTTTTTGTTCATAACTAATTTTATTTGGCTCCTGACAAAAAACAAGTTTACTACTTTCTGAATTAATATTACTTATTTAACATTCTAATTATAAGCCATATACAACAGTAAACCGGCTTTTTTCAGTCAAACGTAAAATTACAACTATAAAACGCCGGCTTAGAGCCTTTATTACTGATTTTATCAACATATAAATGTTAATTATCAATTCTTTCTTTAATTTGTATCTCAAATAGCCGGAAAATGCAGGAAAATCTCCCATTGGATGTTATTATTGAGCTGACAGGCTGTAGCATATGGCAGCAAACTCACCTGGTACTTTCAAATGTCAATCTCAGGGTTGGCAAAGGTGAGTTCCTGTATCTGGTCGGAAGAGTTGGCAGCGGGAAATCGAGTCTGATTAAAAGTCTTAATGCCCAGATACCTCTCAAAGATGGTACAGGACTGGTTGCCGGTTTCGACCTGGCAAAAATAAAAAAGAAGGAAATACCGTTCCTCAGACGGAAATTAGGCATCGTCTTCCAGGATTTCCAGCTTCTGACCGACAGGACGGTAAATGAAAACCTGGCTTTTGTTCTGAAATCGACCGGATGGAAAAATAAAGCTGAAATGGAAAGAAGGATAGCCGAAGTACTTGAGAAGGTTGGCCTTGGACTTAAGGGTTATAAGATGCCCCATCAGCTTTCTGGGGGAGAACAACAAAGGGTAGTTATAGGAAGAGCACTACTTAACGATCCTGAAATCATACTTGCCGATGAACCTACAGGGAACCTTGATCCGGAAACATCCGAAGGTATCCTGAGGCTGCTGACTGATATCAGTAAAACTGGCCGTGCAGTTATTGTTGCAACTCACAATTATACTCTTCTGAAAAAATTTGCAGCCAGGACTATCAAATGCGAGGAAGGAATTCTAAAGGAAATTAATGAGGATCAAGAACTTGAACTCATTTAATGTATGTCATTTGACATCAATTAACAAAAATTTAACAATAAGTGCAACATGTTTACCAATAATAAACATGACTTTTGCACTATGAAAAGAAAAAGAAATATGCTTTTCAGGGTAGTATTTCTATTTGCTCTGCTGTTCAAAATGGGCTTGTTGTCCTATTCAGACCTGAGGAATCCTGTTTATAGCCACGAAATAACATCTGATGAAAGTAATTTTGATAATTTCTCAGTCTCAGATATTATTGCGCTGGATGAAAATATGGCAGCTGATCAGTCGGGTACAATATGGACAGCGGAACTCCCTGAATCCAAAACGCAGATCACAGATAGCAACTCCATTCTTTACAGTTACTGCATTTCCATCTGGCAACCGCCGGAAATCTAGACTTTAAGATTTATTGGCTAGTAAATTATTAATATGTCTAAACTGTATTAATCATTAATTTACTAAGTGTTATTATGTCACAAATTAAGAAACATAACTCAAATTATTATCTCAATGAATATATTATACAATTTTGATCATCCGGAGAAAAAACGTAATAAAGAATATTTTATTCAACTTGTAAGAAGTGCAAAGGCAGATGATATCATACATAACTCAGAACTTCAATTACTAAATCGCGTCGGAAGAAAACTCGGATTAACTGATCCTGAAATCGAGCTTCTTATTGAGGAAACTGGAAAGTCAGATTTTACTCCGCCATTTGAACTGGGAAAAAGGTTTGAGCAGGTCTATGAAATTGCAGGAATAATTCTTGCTGATGGTAAAATCGATGAAAATGAGATGCGTATGATAAAAGGATTCGCAATAAAATCAGGCTTCTCAGATGAAGAGATCCCGTCTATGCTGCAAATTCTATTTAATGGGAAGAAGGATGGGAAGGATGCGGAGGAGTTGTTTGAGGAATATAAAAGAAAAAAAGTTTAGTACTATTTATGTGCTGACTTAAAACGACAATGCTATTTATGAAAACGTGGGTAAGGAAATTAACTGAAAGGTGGCTCCAGCTGTCTAAAGCCAAATGGGGATCTCTGCTATTATTCATTTGCGCTTTTGCAGATGCGTCAATCTTTCCTATGTTTGCTCCTGTTCTCTTGGTGGCTCTTGCACTTTCGGATATTACAAAAACATATAAATACTCACTTATCGCAATTGCCGGAACATTCGCAGGGGCATTGGCTGGTTACTCAATCGGTCATTTTGCATGGTTTAAAACTGACGGTGAACTAACTGCCCTGTCGGAATTTATGCTTACTTATATACCGGGATTTACAGCAAACAGCTATGACAAGATCCATGTTTTTTTTGACAGATGGGACATCTGGATTCTGTCTCTTGCCTCTTCTCTGCCGATTCCATATAAATACTTCTCTATATCATCCGGCGTGTTTAATCTGAATATTCTTCTGTTTGGAATTGTAACACTGATAGTGCAATCATTAAAATTTCTTGTTTTAGGATTTTTAATAAACAAATTAGGAACTAAAGTCAAAAGACTCATGGAGATCAACTGGAAGCCCGTTATTATAATAGCAGTTGCTTCCATTGCCCTGATTTTGATAGTGACAAAAATATTCTAAAAATATATTTCTCTGCTAACCGGTGCGTTACTTTAACAATCTCAGAGGCCAGATCAATCTGTTCTGATATATCCGGTAAAACGGAATTTTTTCACAACCGAACGACTCAAAGAATGAAGCAATGGAGGGTATTGATGACCCTGCAAAGTCGAGAATATTCCGTGTTGAAGCGTATTTTTTTATTAAATCATTCA
>Ga0302271_10001239_pt1 | contig 24860 bp, 20 predicted proteins | sample III_Bog_N1_1_FD_198767 | JGI IMG/M metagenome (GOLD analysis project Ga0302271, IMG submission 198767) | Peat permafrost microbial communities from Stordalen Mire near Abisko, Sweden - III_Bog_N1_1 | ecosystem: Environmental > Terrestrial > Soil > Wetlands > Peat | place: Sweden: Abisko... | reverse complement strand
CCCCCCCCCCCCCCCCCCCCCCCCCCCCCCAGCTAATGTAATTCCTATCAAAAGCTACCAGATAAAACCACAAATATGATGATTATTGAAGAATTCATATCCACTCACTTGAATTCAAGGATTTAAATAGCTTATTTGTATCTTATTGTCTCCTTTCGTTGTAAAAGAGTTGAACATCTACTATTACCTTTTATTTTAAAAATAATTTGCTTAATTCTGAAACCTCACCAGCCAAAATAACCATCTGATGTTTGCTAAGGCATTTGCTATTTTCATTCAGTAATTTAGTAAGGTTGATTTTAATATTGAATTCTCAAAGGAAATTCAATCTAGTTAATAACAAGGGCTGGTTTAGTTTTAATTATCCTTCCTATTGTTGCTCATTAAAATTGACTACTTTTGCATTCTGATATTGAATTTCTGCCTTAATTAATCATATGAGAAATTAAATAAAGTTTAATTCTCACGATTTAGTTTCCATCTAATTTGTAAGTTGCTGAATAATATGCTTTCTCAAGAATTAATCTGAGTCTTGAGAAGAACACAAAAAATAAATACAGTCAAGTTTATTCTTCATACTTTTTTGAGAATTATAATGTCTACGTTAAGATTTTTTAACTTTATCATAAATCCCCTTTGATCTAATGTTATGTACAATTACTGATGAGAAAAAAATGAAATATCAAGCGTTGAAAATGTGCAAAAATTAAAGAATAATTAACTGAAGAGCTCGAATGAATTTTATTTTACTAGGCAATTTAAAACATGAATCATTAATTAAAGGGTGAAGAATAATAGAGGGGAGGGAGAGCGGGGGGAGTGGCTGATTAGTATTATCCTCTGAATAGCATAGAATTTGCTTTTCTAGGAGACTCCTTACAATAATTGAAAAGCCCTTATTTTTGTTATGAATAGGCTTAGTGAAGCTAATATTCCTAAAACCACTTCTTCAAAATGAGTTTTTTCTTCAAACCACCCATGCGATAGTCTCTACATTATGCGTAGCCCCTCACAATATCCTAACCGCCTTGTGAAATAGTTTGTTTGATTCGCTTTATCTTTCCTTGAGTTATGTGTTGGAATCCATTGCTTTTTTCTTTGATGTAATTATCAAGAAAGGTTTAAAATTAGCCCTTTAAATACAAACAATAATTCAAACTAACTCCCCCCCCTCCTCTTCCTTTTTAATCCTTTTAAATTGGGGAAGAAAAACACAGAAATGAAGGCTCTGATATTTTTCTTAGTTTTGCGCAACAACAACAACAAAAAATCTTCCAAGGCAGTAATATAAAACCTCATGATGTTTTTAGAAAAAACCTACGATTGGTGCATGCAATGCATTTTCTTCATAAAAACAGCAATTTTTGGCAATATTAGAGTCTATATACTAGGTTAATAAATCAACAATACATGATTTCCTTTTCTCTCCCCCTCCCCCTTCCCCCCATCCCTAATGGGGTGGGTAAATCACAGAAGATAAAAATAGTTGATTAAAAGATAATGATTTCTGAATCAAAATGCTCTTTCCAACATCTGGGGCTAGCAAGTTGTGAAAATGCATTGGGTAAAGTGTACAAAAGCAGCATCTTAATCAAAACAGTATACCCTCCAAAAGGCACTTAAAAAGTTGTAAGTTTTTCAATTAGAGCGATTAAAGCGATTTCGCTGTGTTCCCAAATTCTTACAAAGTTTTTTCAGGTGAAAACTGAGTTTAATCGTTTCTTTTGCGGGAACAATGAAACAAACCCTTACAAAACCAATTGTAAGTAATCAAAATGAACCCTGCCGATTAAGGGCATTGAAACAGAATAAGGCTATTTAATTTTAATAACTCAAAACAATCTCAAACCAAGATTTTAACTTAAAGTTTAATCCCTTAGATTATAATTCTCTTGTACATCTTAAGCCATCAAAAATCTTTAATAAATGCATTTTTCTGCTGCCGAATCACAAGACGACTAGATTTCTCTAGCTCCGACAACATAATTCGATTTCCTTAATGAAGAACTCTGCTCTTCTACTTCCTCTGGCATGATGCAGTCTCTCAGTGAAGACATCCCTTCTGAATCCGATAGATAATCATTTATCTAAAAATTCTCTAACATGGATAACTCCGAAATCAGCGAGCATTATGCTAAATGCAATAAATCAAATGCAGTGAAGAACATACTTTATAAATTCTAAGACTTTATTGAGAGCTCAGGTGATCAAATCGTGATTGAATCCCTCTGTGAAACCAATGGAGAACGATCTCTCTAATAAATCCGCAAGGAATTCCACAATTTCACAAAGAAGAAGAAACTCAACTAAGCATTTTTACTCTCGATTCTCAGAAGCAAACGATTCTGCGATATTTTCTCGTATTTTTTGGTGTACTATGTGCTCGATTGGATTTTCCAAAGCAACATCATCAAGAATATCTAAGAGCATATTTTGATAATAGTTTACCTCCAAAGATGCTTTGAAGAGCCAAATCTAGTAGAAAAAATTGTTAAATACAAAAAGAAAAATTGAACAAACTAATCTTTAGACACAGTCTTAGAATTCAATTTTCAAGAGCAGTAGATTGGCCTTAATTCCCATGATTTTCTGAACCAGCTGCTTTGATTAGTATTCTCCAGAAAGGAATATGATTAATAATCATAAATCCTGGCTTTGGGCAATTATATTTAAATAACAAAGCGCTAAGAATGACAGCTAATCAAGCTACTCTCAAGTAATCAATAACAACATCCTCCCCCCCCCCCACTTTATAACTTAACAAACTTCCCTCTCTCTCCCTCTCTATCATATTCTCTCATTCATTTTGTCATATTCTATGTATTCAATTTATCTTTGTCTCTCCATAATGTAAGTCAACTCTAACAATTCAATTCTAAAAATCAATATTTTAAAATGGCTATTCTCTGGCAATCTTTTTGTTTCATTATAATCAGTTTGACAAGCACACAAATACATACATAGTTATTCAAATATTCTGTCTCTTGGTTAATTCCAAAGAGTGAAAGAAAAATCATAAAGGAATACTAAGCATTCCTTCTTATTTTCTTGGGTCTTGTTTATTAATCTTTTGCGCTAAATTTCTTCCCTCACTATTAGCAAACCACCTAAATTTTCCTTTCTCCTTCTAGGATATTCCCCTTTCTCTTTCTTTAACTCAATCTCTCTCAATTGTAGCAAAACTCATAGAAAACAAGTACTTCCCTTACTATCCACTTGAAATTCTTAGTTTTGTCCCTAAAATGTCCTTACAACAAGATGGCTTTCTTTTAATTATTAGGACATTTAAAAATCACAAATCTACTTATAATCACATGAATTTTATTCTGCTCGCAATATTAGAAATGAATCAATAATTTGTTTATCGCAGGCATTTAAAAAAGTCACTAATATTTGGAAAATACTCTTTCCGAAGTAGTTATCTTCATGCCTTTATTATAATCTTAGCTGTAAATGAAAATCAGAAGTTCTTTTTTCTTCTTCTCAAAGCATTGGTGCTTTTTGTCTTCCAAAGAAGGCTTTTTTGTTTACTTATTTTTTCTTTAAGAATTCTTAATCTTATTGTGGGTGGGAACTCTCTGCGATTTTCAATGGATGATGAATTTGGACGGACAAGAGTAAAAAATCTTTGCACAAAGAAATTTTGTTAACCTCCTTTTTTTAAGTTAAGAAAGGTTGATTTCAAAGAAACCAAAACCAGCTTAGCTTTTTAAGGAGTTATTGAAGAAAACTCACATGAAATTGAAAATGGCTTGAATGAAAAAATTGTATCACAATATATTTTGACGAAAAACAGCATGTTGTTGGTTAAAATCGAGAAAAAATTTTTAAAAAAATGGAACTATTATGTAACACGAAGATAATCAATAAGAAGACAAAAGACAGGAATCCATTTATCATACTAAAATAAAGAGTAAAAATAACTGACGTGAAAATCATTTGCCAAATAAACCCCACCCCTACCCCTAATTAGAACTTTATTACTCCTTATTATTCCATGTGAAATCTCAACAATTTGGCTGAAATTACATGAATCTGAACTTCCTTTTTATTTAAAAAGATAGGACACAAAGTAATTCGAAATTAATTATCAAAGAAATAATCTACGCACTAAAGATCAGATATAATTAGTGTCTTTTTTTCAATCACTTGAACCTACTAAAAGTCACTCGAAAGAACAAGCTCAGAAAAAATACAGGTGAAGAAATAGGAGAGTATTTTATTATCGTTTAACACGCCAGAGAGATTATTTTATAAGGTTGTTTAGGTCAGTAATATGAAAAAAGAAAACACTTTAAATGGCTTTTTTCTAACAAAAAACCCAATTCTTCAGACTTTTGAATAAAAACTGTAGTTGAATGAGAAAATATCAATTAGTTTTCTAAATGATAATTTCAAAAATGCGCTATTCTATTTTTCAATAATATTAGTGTACATTTGCTTTTAGTTTTCATCCTCTTTGAGGATTCACATATTCAACAAGAATGCGCGTTTGCCTAATTAAAGTTAACTCTATTATTCATGGCTTTTTTTTCAAAGATTTGCTTTTTTTGGGTATTTTAGATAAATAGATTGAATCCTTTTTACCTTTAAGAAGCTATGTCAAAAGGATAATTAAAATTATGTGGTTGTTCTAATATTCTTCATGTTATTTTAAAGGAATTACAGAAAAGAAACAAACCTCAAATAAAGAAGGAGATTAATAAGCTGAAATCAAAAATAAGAAGAAACAACATTGCTTGCTATGGATAAACACGCTTTTATAAATAAAGATGCCTGAGTTATTAGACCTCTATCTGAAAAGATAAGTTTCAAGAAATGTCAAAGAAAAAACTAAACGATTTACAGGAATCTTTGATGCGAAAACAATGTTAAGACATTTGCTTTTTTAACTCCTGATTCAAGAATTACAATCTAAAAATAATCAAAGTTTCATTCTACTTGAGTGAGCTCAAATAAATGCAAAGTTAATCAATTGATTAAATTTGAGTGGTCTTTCGTGTAATTTAAGCTCTCTCTCTCTCTCAAGAGGTAGAAAAATCTTCAACAAGATAAAAAATAGTCAAAAACTCAAGAAATTATGAAGTCATGCAAAGCAAGTATCAAATGTAATTTCAATCTTATGGATCTTTTTGTTGAACTTCTCAGGTTTTAGAAATTATCATTAGCTCGAAATTACTCTAGATTTCTTTGGAGTACCAAGTTTGCTAAATAAAGTAAATGTGAAGCAACTCGACTTTTTTCTCTACTCTTTCTAAGCTCTTTTCACTTGAAAGATATTTCCCCTCAATGTGATAAATCTTCCTGATCATCCAAAACAACATATTCTTTATTTTCATTTCAAAACTCGCGTAATTATTGCATTGTCTGTTTAAATCCCCTCCCCCCAGTTTTCACTCTCAAGATTGTTATTTCAGAATTTCTTAATCTACTTCTGATTATCTCAGCATTTTGATATTAGGAAGAAATAGTTGAACTAAATGAGAACTTTCAGAGCAATAATTAAGGTATTAAAGTGTTTCGTTAAAAATATCATTGAATCCAAGCTAGGAATTGAATGAAAAATTAATCTAAAGGTGGAGAGTTATTCGATTTAAATAGGCTAATACAAAGACTGTAGCAGCATAAAGTATTATTGGCTGTTATTGTTAGCAGTTACATAGAAACTGTATCAAAGAATATTATCTCTATTTTTCTTCATCATAATTCTTTTTATTGCTCGTTAATTGCCAAATATTAGCCAGAAGAGACGAGTTGAGTCTAAATCTTTTTTATTGGCTGCACATATCCCTGTTATTGTTCGTTAATTGCTTAATCTTAGGCTTTTGAGGGGAAGAATTCAATTCTTTCGATGAGCTCGACGATTTGGTTTAATTTATTGTTAGGCTCATTTAGAGAAAATAAATCGAGAATTTTCTAATAGTTGAGTAGCTTATTCCCTATTGTCGAAGTGTTGTTATCAGATTACTAATATTTCTCATTTAAAAAGGTTTTTAGTTACAAGTCATTGTCATTATCCTTTTTAACAATTGTTTAGAATTCTTCGATTTATGAAATCTGCGCAAGGGAGTCAAAGATCCCTTGGTACGAAGCTGATAGTGAAGCAATCTTTCCTTTTAAGTTGCATGCAACTTGTTAATTGCAAGATCTATTCTGGATTTAAGGTCCTGAAAAAACTTTTCCAATTCAGAGAAGATATTTTTGTTTGTGTCTTTGAACATTTCTACTCTCTTGATGATCGAATTGTCTGTAAAAGTTGAGTAGGCCTTGAAGGTGGTATTGGGTGTTGCCAAAAGTAGTAACCGAACTGATATTATTTCATTGGCAGGGATTTCTCAATCTTCCATACAACGGCAACAGAGTCTTGGCGAAAATTCAGAGGGGATGATATGCAGATACTCACATGAGAATTATTGATGGAGCTTGCACTTGCGTGAGAGGATATTCTCAAGTAAAGTGGTGGCGGCTCTTGAGTCAGGCATTTGATAATGAGCTTATTCCATTTGTAAATTTGTATTTAGAGTATTCTTCCAAAAGATAATTTGTCTGTATCGTTTATTAATATTATTTTTCTTATTTTCCTCACTGACTTCATTAGATTAAAAGGATTTGTGATTACAAGCGCACAGGGTAATACAAAAAATATCAATGGGAAACTCTAATTATACTTCAGATAAAAAACTTGTATGGATTGGGTGTATTTGCTTAGGCAAGCTGTGAGAAAGAAAGAATCAACTTGTAAAGCAGTCGAAACATGAACGGGAAAATCAATTTCTTATTATTAAATCTCGCAGTTCCTGTGGCTAATCAAAGGGTTGAGAGAGAAAGATAGAGGTAGCTCAAAGAAGATAAATTATTCAATGAGTGCTAAGGACTAATACGGGATGAACAATAACGCAAATCTTCACCCGTACAGTCTCAATGGTTCAGCGGCGTAGACTTTTCGCCTGGCGGATGACAATAGCCCGTACAGAGCAGGAGGACCTCATCAAATAAGCAATTTCGCGAGCAACCCGAATCTTTCCAATAACAATGTACATTTACCAACTGCTAAACCATTTATTCTTCAAAAACATACACTTTTTACCTGAACCATTTCAATTCCTCTTTGATTTTAGAATAAGCGAACCTCTTAATTCCAAGGATTTGGCAGTGTCGACTAACTGAACAGCTTCATCACAAGCCCGTTTTCGACTCCTGAAATCGATGAGCATCTCAAACAACAACAGTACCAAGGTGTCAATAATCTCAGCACGATCAAGAGAAAATCGGGTAGTTCCTTTGCGAGTCCTGTTGGAAACTCAGCGAATGTCTTTAATCTTTACAACAACAGCTACAACAATAACTACATTAATAACTCCCTCGGAAGTGCACATGCGTTCACCACGGCTGGCAACAACGAAAATTCAAATAATATCTACAGTAACTTTGCTCCTAAGAATATTTTCGGAATCAAGCAGACAATTCCATAGATTAGCCTCGACGAAGGAGCCAGAGAAGGCATGGAGTAGAGGTAAAAGCTATTTGTCTCGAGTAGCAATAACAATCGAGATCAAAAGGATGAGATTGAAGAAAGTCCAATCGATCCAGATCAACATGGAACTTTCTCTGAAAAAAGTCAAAGCCCTTATAGTTCCCAACAGCAACAACAGCAGCAATAATAAAACGTCAATCAGCTCTTGCAGCTCTCGATCAACCAGCAACAGGAGCTCACCAACGCGAAGGAGAACACCTCCAAGCAATGGCGAAAAGAATCCGTCAACACGAAAACCTACAAGACAGGCACGATCGCATTTACAAACCTTCTCACAACGAAGAAAATCTGGCAACGAAAATGGATGGTGATGTCACATTTTATCTCGAAATCCATCAGTTCTTTCAAGAAAATTCTCATGTTCTCCAAGCCAACTCAGCTAACCGCACTTCAAATGAGCCTGATAAACGATAAATGCGTGTATTATCTAAAGCTACGGGAGAGCAAAGCAAAGCGATATCAAGGCTGGCTATTCTAATCAGATGGCTGCGTATCCAGGAAATGGAAGAAGAAAATCTTGATTTCTCTAAAAGGCCTAAAAGGTTTTTAATCTGTTGTCTTGCGAGTCTCCAAGTGTTTAGTGCAAGGGATGCGTAAATTTGACGCCCATTTTCCTCCCTTGTCTCCGCTGTCTCTTGGAATCAAAATATTCGATATAATAATCTTTATTTACACAATATTTATTGCCCTGTTCGCTCCTTTATTCTTGTGCTTTCGAGTCAGCCATGGATTCTTCGATAGCAACATTTTCATTTTAAACACTCTATCTCCAGTGATCTTTGCTGTTGACTCCTTGAAGTATCTCAACACTGCATGCTTCATTCGAGGGTAGATTATCAAATCTAGACCTTAGATCATATCAGCGTATCTGCGAGATCGATTTATTTGGGATATTCTGAGCTTCACTGCCCTTGTGAGCTTCGAATCTGATCCTATCTTTGGGAATGACTTCACATTAGTGTTTTACTACTTCCGCTTGATCTTTGGGGTCAATATTATAAATAAACTCAGAGATTCCTTTTTGCTTCACGAGAAAACACATGCTGTGATAAACATAGGGATTTTGATTTCCTTGATCTACTGCTTTGCTCATCTGTTTGCTTGTTTCTGGTTCTATATAGGCGCGTAGTAAGCTATCCATATGGGTGTTTCTTGGGTAGATTAGATTTCTCTGCTTCAGGCGAGTCTAGCGGATTAGTACTTGAATTCACTGTATTTCGCCATTTCGTCTATGTCACTCTTGAATTCAACAGTAGTAGCATAGACTTCATATGAAAAATTGTATTTAGTTTTGATAAATACGCTGATTATCACTGTGCTAGCATTCTGTTTTCAAGAGGCGTACACAATCTTTGAGAGCATATCCCTCAAACGAAAGAATTACCTATCATAACTCAAACAAATCAATCGGTAAATACTTTTTGAATACAGGAATTGAAAAGATCAAATAAATACAAATGATAATACTCCTTCTATTTTAGTTAAATAACAATTATTTTTTCTTACTTTAATTTCAGTTACATGAGCGATCATAGTGTCAGCGAGCATTACCAGAATCTCGCTTAGAAATACCTTGAATATGTCACTAACGAGAGTCTCGAAAGTCGCTAAGTCAGTGCTGATAAATCTCTTTAGGGGCTGTCCTTGCAGCTCAAAGAAGAAATCATCTAAAACTCATTTATCACTTAGCTCAAAAGTATCCGAGTGCTTTCATAGTATTTTTCAGAATAATTCTTAGAAAAGCTAGCTCTCAAAATGGGAGAGCAAATTCTAGGACCTGATGAATACGTCATCAATGTCAACAGAGTCCAGCAACCCAAGATCTACATTGTCAAAAAAGGTATCATAGAATTCTGTGTTGATATTGGAACATCTCGAACAGATTTGAAAGATTCCCTCAAGAGCTTCAAAACCTTTCGGAAAGATGAGTATTTTGGTTCCTATGAATTCTTCTCTGATACCTACAAGCCTCATATATCTGCTCGATCAATCGGCGTCTCAGTGGTTTAGTATATTTCTTTGGATAATTTTCTGGAATTACTCGATGAATTTCCTGAACAACGGGAGGCTTACTGCTACATTAAGGAAATGGTCAGCATATAGACATAGTTAGATGTGATAGGTGTGGGTTGCTATTCCTGTGGAGAGAAAGACCATTTGACACTGAATTGTCCATATATTTTTTATGATTAGTAGAAGAGTATTATTTTAAAGCGAGTTGATTAGGAATTGAATTAGATCATCAGAAGTTACAAGAGGAAGAAGGAAGGTAGATGGAATTCCTTAGGAAATTACGAAAAATTGAAGGTATCGGTGGATAAGTTTATCAAAGACAACGAAGAATGGATAAATAACAACTCCACATTGTCGTCAGTTGACATTGAAGATCATCTACAGCTGAATAACATTGAACTCCCTAAAATGGATTCATAGTATCTTGATTCGTATTTCCATGTTAGAGGGAAGACTTCGTCAATAGGGACGCTAGGTAAAAAGAGGAAAAAATGAATTAAAAGAAGCTGTAAAAAATAGGCAAGAAGCCAAGCTAATTTTTCAATATTTTTGCTAGGAACTCTGAGAGTCAGAGAGGAGAAGCCTCCAGGCGACATAAACGGAATTTACTTTGAGTCTGAGCTTGACATGCATTCCATGAACTCTGCGTTTCTCAAGAGCGTGAATACCAAAACACAAAATGAGCATGGCGATTGGAATGCTCCTACTCCCAGCATAAGTTCGATGAATGTTGGCTAAGCGAATATAATGCTGAACAATGCACTCATGCCTAAGATGCCAAGTGGAAGCAGCGTTATGGATGAGGAGGAGATGAATATCTACCAACGCAAGTTGTTAAGTAAATTAACTTCGTCGCCTAGCAGGAATAGCTTAAACATGCCGTCAAAGTAGCTTCCTGATTTGAAATACCGCTCGAAGTCAACTCACATCATGAAACCCTCCATTGGAGATAGTTTAGTTGATGAAGCTACATCGTTGATGGACATGAAGTCAGCGAGTGTGAAGTCTCCAAGACCAAATACTGTTATCATACCTTCACAGAAATTGGAGCAATCTTTAACAAGAAGAAACACCACCAAGACCAGAAGTAGAGTCTAAAGTTACAAGTAATTCACCTGAAAAAAACACTTGAAAAAAACACATGAAAAAGGAAATGAATTGTTTTTGAAAATTGTTATTTTTTTTAAAATAAAAATAGTCTTGACAACAATTCTTACAGAGACAACAACACTCCGCCTTGGAGAGAGAGCTCTCATCGAAGCGGAAGGAAATGTAAATATTATTGGATACGCTCAAAAGGATAGTAGTTATGATTGTTCTTAATTGGGTTTATTCTTGTTTTTTTCCTCCACAGAATACGAATAGAGTTTATTCAGCTAATCTAAATTCGAGCCTCGAACTCAGAACTACAACTTAGACGAGCAAGAAGAAGAATCTTCCTACTCCGACGATGAAGAAAACAAAGAGGATACCTCCAAACAAGATCCAGGCAAGAGCGACAAGTAAAGTAAACCTTCCGAAAAGTATTTCCAGAGCTAGCAATAATACTAGCAGTAAATAGAGAACAACTACACGAATCTTTTGTATTTCATGAACAATTTCTCGGTTGCGCATTCGTTTAGACTCTTCTTCCCACATAATAACATAGAAAACGTGCTTGAACAAATTAACAAAAAGAGTAAATGGCTTAAACGAGCAAAATCTAAGAAAATTACTAAGAAACTCAGCCATAGATCGACTAAAAAGAAAGGAAGTTTATTCAGTTAGAAGAAACCAGGATAACTTGTAGATGGAGAAGATGTAGACGATATGTGAAAAAATAATGAAAAGCCAAGAGGGGTTGAATTGGAGTTTGTTATTCATATTTTTAGACCCCTTATTTGTAAAAAAATACCCATATTTATTTTTCATATATTATGTGTCAATTTTTTGTTAGCAACTATTTTTAAATCCTTTTGCTGTTTTGAAGGTCAAAAAGGCAATGTATCTCTTTTTGAAAATGAATCTCTCAAAATGGCTTAATAAAAATTATTGAATTCTTTCAAATCTAAAGAAGAAGAATATCTTGTTTATTTTAGATAAATTGGATTTCGAATATGCTAAAAGGAAATATCACTACAAGAGAGATAAATATATATTTACACAAAGCACAAGAATTAATTAATTTTAGCAAGTGTTGTTTTATCGATATTTTTTAAATGTTGATATATATAAAGAGATGCTTCTAATTTCGTTTTTGGATTTAGTCTATTTTTCAATGAGATTCCGTTGATTAATTGGTGAGTCAGTTCGTGTCTAACAGTTTAATTCTATTATCTGTTAACTCCTATCACTACCCGAAAGTTTGATTCTATTTCCCATCAAATCCATTGAATTTCTAAAGATTATTCAAATCAGGAAAGATAGATGTGAAATTCTTAGCCAAGTGAAGAATTCTAGTGCTGCTATTCACTAGTTCTCTGTAGTCAATATTCAGTAAACTCACGATATGTTTGATATTCTGTTCAGCTGAAAATTAATTATTAATCTACTAAAAGATCTTAAACACAATGTAGATCACTGATGCACCTAGCAGCGAGTAAGCTGTTGTCTTATTAAACTCATAATCATACAATCCCATTTTGCAGAGATACACACAGATCTTGTGGCCGTATGCAAATTCTTCTGTGGAGAACCTCTCCTGATACCCTGCTAGAGTTAAGGCATGCATTGCGATATCATAAGGAGACGTTCCTAGGAGATTGAAGTTCAATGTCTAAAGGATCTCAGCTTCCATGGATTTAATTTAGTCTTAGGAAAGCTTATTATGTGCTATGCGTTCTTGCAGGATGGATAATCGCATTGGGTAGATTTCCTCGAATTTGCAAGCAATGAAAATACAGGTTACGCCGATCAAATGCAGTTCATGGACTTCTTTTACTCTGGAAACACACACAATCAAAAGGAATTGTTAAGAATAGAAAAATGGGGGGATTAAGAAAATGTGATTGGTTGGGAAAATTAAAATTTATGGGTTTTTACTTCTTGGATTTCTCTAGGAAATGATCCATGATTCGTACAGCCATGAAGAATGTCTCCTCGGAGCATTTATATGATTTCATGACTTCCACCATCCAGTCAACCATTTTCGCTCTCAACGATTAAGGGATGTTGTGCTTAAGCAAGCAATTCTTGGGTACAGTTGTGAACTAAAAAGCGAAAAGCAGAATATGTTAGAAAAAGAAGAAATAAGAAGAAATAAGAAGTGACAAAGTGTGATTATTAAGACTTTGTTATCAAAAAATATTAATTAATTGAATAATTTTTATATACCTCCTGCATTTTTAAGTAATTGATAATCTCTAAGGAGTAATTCTCATTAATGAGAATCCTAGCAAATCTTTATGACAACGATTCTTCCTTCTCGCTTCCATTTGAAGCTGCTGTATTGGATTCTTTTTTCTCCAAATCACAAGATTTCTTCTCGGATGCTGCAGTTCTAAGAGAATTCTACTATTTGATAACTGGAACTTCTACCTTAACAAGTGGCTTTGGTCTTTGTTCTCTTGATAGCACACTAGCTTCATTAATACCGTTAGTTGAAGAAGTACTAGGGATGTTTTGAAGTCTGACTCGAGGATTCATTTGTACTGTCTCTTGGATGCTCTAGTAACTTGTTTAAGCTGTAGACCCTACTCCAGAAGATAGCGGCTATATTGAGTAGCTATGATTACGGGTTTACTTTGCAAACACCACGGTTTCTTGATTTTCCTTGTTGTCAATCTGATTCACCAAGGTATTTCTTTGCTGTTTACCTTTTTGTAAATTTATCTTCTACTGCAGTTCGCGGAGATTCTACTCCGTTTTTTAGTTTTGGATAGCTAAAGCTCTAACGTCTTTGATAAGCTGTTGAGCAACGAGATGGCTTTGAGAATCATTATTGCGGGAGTTATCAGGCTCATCGGGGATAATGAAACTTTTCGCTACAGCCTTAGAAGTTTATGGTAATAGATTACCGAAGTTGTGATTAGCCTGAAGGAGTTTTTGAGGAAGAGGGTGATGGACCAAATCGTTGGGGGTGGTGTTGTTGTTTCCGAGGTCAACCCCAAATGGGTATTCTTCATTTCTATCGATGTTCGTAACAAGAGGATTGTTTTCTTTGTTATTTAAGAAAATTTACTGTATAGGTTTAGGGTAGTTTCCTTGGAGATTGTTATCTTTATTTAGGATAGTTGTGTTGACTTATCCATTGTTGTTGTTACCATAGTTGTAACTGAGGGCACTGCGTTGTTTAAGCATTTCTATATTAGCAAATAATAGCAATTTTTAGCGGGAGTTGTTTGGAGTTTAGTTTATTTTTTTCTTATTTCTTCTTCTAACAACTCTATTTATTATTATTCCTCTTCAATTAACCTGCTTTTCCTACCCACCCTCCTACTTTTAACGAACACTTCAGACAACTTATTTCAATTCCTGGTATCTCCCATTGTTTGGGACAAGTAAAATAAAAATTTAATTACCTTCACTTGATTATTGCATACGACAATAGTTTTTAACCTTAAAAATTTAAGACTCTCCTCATTGAGTTTTCATTATCCAATAGAGGATATTATTGTTAGGCGATTCCTTCAAGATTGAATTTATTGTTTAAATAAAATAATTGTTTGAGAAATAATTAATAAAATAGAAATTCAAATAATAATAATAATAATAATAATAATAATAATAATAATCACTTAAATTTTGACGAATTTAAAGGAGAATTTAGGTTTTTAGATCAATATTAGCTAAACTTATTTAAGTTCCATTTAAACTAAATTTGCTTTGCCTTTACATTTGAACAACTAAGCTAATTATTTCTTTCCTTGCAACTAATTGATTTATTCATAGAATTCAATAATCCTCCCTCTTCCCCCCAAAACCCTCTAATATTGAATAATTCAAATTTAGAATTCTGAATTGCTAGGTTTATTATTAAATCAACACTCTTGCTTGGAGATTGAAATCATAAATGAACATTAATTAAACATTTCAGAGTCATTTTAAACCCTCCCTTTTTTGTGGATAATCAATTTGTGGTAAATAATTTCTCAATCTATTAATCTTGTAATCTTAGCAATTGATTACACTTAAGAAGGAACTTCAAGTGAAAGAATTACTTGTTCAAAGCCTGTGAATAAGATAAAAAATCAAAAAGGTATTAAGGGGGAAAAAATTAGTAATAGTTTAAAATTAGCTTATTGCATTTGATTAACAAAAATGAGTTCATCTATCAGTGTATTAATAGCAATAAATTCAAATTGATGATTTCAGGAAGACATTTATGTCTAAAAAGAAATATTTTATTGTTTAACTATTCATTGTTATTGTATTTTAATTGCCTTAATTATTGTTGGCCTTTGATCTTGTGCAGAACTATGATTCATTCTGGAAAGCATCCAGTAATTCCGCTCCTTCAAGAGATACAGGGTTATGATTTTGGAAGAATATGGAATTAAATCATCTGCTAATTCATTTGTAAAAATTCTCAAAAAGAGATCAGAGAAATTTGAATTTTAGGAAGGTGATTAGTAAAGTTCTGTTTCACTTATGGGAGCTAATGCTAGCTAATTTAATTAGTTAATTTTGTGAGGGGAGATAAAGGTTTATTTGCTGGCTCAAATTTTGTGAATTTTGTAATTTTTGAAATCTTAGAGAGACTGATTAGACGTGAAGTCTTTATTAATGCTGACTGACTATTCTAATTACCATAGATTAAATTGAGTATCAAAAGAGAGACAGCATTCTTTATTTTAGCTGAGAAATCATTTGATTTTTTAGAAAACTTCAAATTATTTTCTAAAAATGCCTTGGATTTTTTAGTGTATTCTTATTTTCCAACTAAGACCAAAGAAGCCATCTCTTCGAAGACTGAAATATTTTGAAAGAGAACGAACCGAATTGTAAAGTGAATACTTGAAGGTAGTTAAAGCACTGTAATAGGAAACAACTCACAACACAGGAATCTTGACTAGTGTGATAGATTCTGGACAAGAAGGAGGGAATTAATTTCTGCGCAAAAACAGAATGCAAAGCAAGATAATATTTCCGTATTAATTTTGAAAGAAAGAAAGGACTGAAACACAAAATAAGGAAATAAGAAAAAACTCAAGGAGAGCAGGATATCTCTCTCTCTTCTTCATCTTCTTCTTTTTAGCACAGGAATGTCAAGCTACCTAAAGTTTCAAGTGTCCTTCCACACGAACATTAATCAGACAGTGAGAATTGTAGGAAATATCAAAGACCTAGGAGAATGGGATGTATCGAAGGGATTGCAACTCTAGACAAATGCATAGATATATCCAGACTGGACTCATGAGACTTTCATAGAGATACCTTATGGTAAATTATAAAATAGGGGTTAATATCATAGTAATTATCTTTCAGAAAGCAAAAATGGGAGTATTTAAATAAATAAGTGGATTCATAAGCAATCAAAGGTAAAACCTAGTTAATTTACAAGTGAAAAGCTCAAGAAACGGAAACCAAAGATATAAAACATGAAAAATATACTAAAAAAATATGCAAGAAACCCATTATGTTAGGTTAAACGTTTTGAGCATTTATCAAATATTTAGTGTCCCCAAGAATAAAATGGTTTGTCGAAAGTTTCTTTTGATAAACTCTTATTTTTTCCTTCTTTTAATATAAGGTACTCTGATTGAATTCAAGTGTGTGAAATTCGAAGGTGATCGCCTTGTGAAATGGGAGAACTTCAATATCGACATGAATAGAAAATATAAGACTTAGTTCTTCAAAGCGCTGCTATTTATGAAGGAAGACAACATCTAAGTCATTGAACGACCATTTTAAAAATACACGGGGAATCATGACTACGATATTATTGACACAAGTAACTAATTAATTAATCTGAGAAAAACAAAATATCTAGTGTTTTCTTCTTCTTAAGGAGATTGCGCGTGCTTCTTTTAATTTGGGGAATATTAAGATAATAAATATTGTTTTTGTTTTAAAATTACAGCGAACGCCAAAAAAATCTAAGAAAAATTCATCATCTTCGACCCTCTTCGAAAAGCAGATGGACTAGTACAAATTGGATAAATTTTTAAAATTACTAAATATAGGAAAAGGATAAACTTGATAAGATGGTCGAGTTATTTTGGATTAAGATATGCTCAGAATGAGCTTGAATTCGGGATTTATTTGGTTTAATATATTTTTTGTTTTTTTTGGCACTTGAAGAGCTCATCGTCAGATAATAGTTCCTTAGATTTCTTCCGAAGACAGTCGAAAGCATCTGAAGAATTTATATAATAGGATGGCTAAGCGGAGGCTGAAAGCAACACAGATGTGCGAAAACTTAGATAAAAAGCTGATTTCTCCGATGAAGATGAAGAATTAGAAGATTATTTTAATTCAATGAATGCAGAGAATGAGTAAGATCGTTGTTTTATCTTTCTTCTAATGGAATTTATGATATTTTTTGTTATTGTAGCAATGCTGGGTGGGAAGAGAATGCAGGTGATGGAAAAAATACTAATATTAATAATATAGATGCATAGGAAAAAGAAAAAGAAGAGCAATAATTAGAAGTGACAAGGAAAAAATAAATCAGGAGTAAGCTTGGGATTAAATTTAACACAAGTTCGTTGAATTAGATTGAAGGGAAAGTGCCTCGTCATCTGGAAAATATCTTTTTATTATTCAACCGCGCGAAAAAGGATACAGCTTTATCATAGCAAAGTAAAGGCTTGAAAGTCAGAAAAATATCAGATTTTAAAGATATTTCTTATTATGGGCTGTAGTAGCAGCAATAGCAGTAGTAACAGATGTAATCATAGTAAATCTACTAGCAGCAACAACTTTATCCATAAAATTCATCTTAAAATCAGCCCTTGAAATAACTGCCTAGATCAGTGAAGTCTTTGCCTGAAATATTCAAAGTAGATTTGAATGAGAAATCGCAGAAAACTCTAATTATGGTGAGCTTTAGGCTGCCTTATTTTATTCGGAATAAAAAGAGAAAAGGACCTAGATCATCATCGTCTACCTTGTCCATCGAGTAATCATATGATTTTGTGGAGAACATAGATCCACTCATAGATTCAATCTATGAGAGCTTGAGAAACGTCTAACTTAACCTTATTTGGGTGGGACTTGCGAACATATGTCCTGAGTCGCTATCAGATAGAGAAGAGTTAAGAACGTATATGCTGAGTAAATACAACTGTTGGCCACTGTTTTACGAAGAAAAAGACTCCTCAGCGTTTGCTCGATAATTCTGCTCACGATTCTTGTTCCCGCAGAATGAAAATCTCTAGTTCTACGAAGAAGAAGCTTGCTGGAGTGTTTACAAGTAAGTCAACATGGACGTAGCTAACACTCTGAAGCGAATAACTAGAGACCATTTACCTATTTTTGCAATTGCAATATATGATTTTCATTTCCTTCTTGTCCCTTCGTACTTCCAGAGAGAGAAAAAGCGCTGCCAAGGATCAGTTTAGCAGTTTGATTAAAAGGAAAAAATAACTATTTCGTTCTTTATAAATCGAAAATTCCCAGAGCTGCAGATATTTGAGATGCTTCCATAAGCGGAAATCTTCATGCATTCGTTGTTCTTCTGCGATATCATGTCGTTCTCGACGTATGAGAACTGTGAGCCATTTTTGAGTTTTGCTTAAAAAATGGGATGTGCAGTCGTTCACAAGTAACCCAAGCCATTTTTTGAATATTGATTTACCTTTTTTGATGTCGACAGAGCTGGTGGGAAGGTGATGTTACAGTGCAATGGCCGTGAGATCTTCATCCGTATTGAGCATCCTGGTATTAACATATCGAAACTGCAAAGAACAAAAGAAATTATTAGTGAAGAATGCCAACAACGAGCAAGTGTCTTGAACAAACAAAACAAGCATCTCGTGATTGGCATTGACTCTGTGTCGAAGAATAGTGGGCTAGAATTGAAATTTATGGCATTTGAGAAATTTCTCAAACGAGAGAAATACTTGAAATCAAAGCAAGAATATAAATTAAAATAAATCGTATACTTTTCAACTGACGGGGAGTTCTTCACCTTGAAAGAGCAGCAAGAATATCTAGATGAGCTCAAAGCATTAGCAAGATAGATTAATTAAGCGCAGTGCTTCTATGACAGTGTTATTGAAGTTATCGAAGGAGACGCATTGTCATTCGAGGAGTATTTCACATATTTATCTCTGAGCGAATGCTACATATCCACTGTGCTCTAAGAAACTAGACACTTTCACTACATGGAGTATTTATTACTCAGGAAAGATGGCTAGCTGATTCTTTCTAAGTGTCTTAATTAGCTTTCGGCATTTAACGCTGTAAATATCGTTAACCCACAAGATCAATCGAGAATTGTTTAAACACTCTCAAAAGTCTTCGCAAACATTGAGAAAATATCTCAACAAGCAAAATCCCTTAAAATCAACGATGATATTAACAGCTCAAGTGCGCTGAAGATCCTTAGTCCAGCTCTTTCAATATCGAAACAAGGGTAGGCGAACAAAAATAAATGTTTAATTTTTAAAGCTAATTTTCTTTTGTTGATTATATTTTTAAGTGGTTTCTTCAGCAATCTAACAGGGGATTCTTCAAGTCCTCATGAAATCAGTGATAGCAGTGAGAATCCCAGTAAAATGGAGACCATGCAAATCCAGCATGATAAAAGCAGAATTAACATCACTGAGAAGAACAACACAAGTGATCAGGCTCAAAGAGAATTCGATTATAATTATCTAATTAAATTCTGTTCAAGCTAAAACTGGATCAGTAATTTCATCAGCGATATCGTGAAACGTCAATCCATGAGCAGGGATACATGTATTTTCTGCTCGACTGAAGAAAAATCTGTTGTTTTAGATCATCCATAGAATCTCATTTTCAAGGAATAAATCTGCAAAATCTATGAGAGGAATTCCTCCTAGTACATAGAGATTAATCTGCAGAATCTTATTTATAAGTGCAGGCATGCGAAGAATGGAATATTTGTGCTAGGATTCTCAAGTGTTTTCTTTGAAAGTCCTTCCAATTTATTAGCTGAACCGAAGATCAACAGTCGGCTATTCGAGTAAATCACCATGCTTGCGAAGAGATCAAATATTACGATCTACATTATCTCTGGGAAATCTGCGGAGCTATTACATAAGTATTTTGGGGAAATACCGAATATAACGCTGATTTCTAATAATGGGCTGAAGATCTAGCATACGGGGTAGGATATCGTTGGGATTAGTTTGACGAAATAATAAGATCCAACATTCATGAAAATGTGTGTGTCTACGAGGATAGAGAACTTCGTTTAAAAGACAGCTGGATCGTATATCACTGAATCAGAGGTATCTACGTCATGGCATTTTGAAAATGTCGAGAAGGAGTTCGCAGATGCGCAGAAAGAAGAGCTCGTTAAATAGCTGCTGTAGATCGTAGAAAGCATGCCAGGGTATGAGATCTTCGAGGGGTATGATTTTGTGTAAGTTAGACCTTCATGCTTGAATAAGGTAAGAGGGAATAAGAAGGGGGGAAATTTGATAAAAAGACAATATTAATATTTTTATTATTTGTTCATTAGGGAGTCATGACAAAGATCGCTTTGTAGAATAGTTACTTGCAGAGAGGGAAGATTGATCTTCTCGTGGTTGTTGGTGGCAGTAAAACTACAGACGAAGAGATGCTCAAGAGTGCTAGGGAAGTAGTCTATGACGAAAAAATAGCATATCTTGAGAATGTAAGATATTATTTTAATTATATTTATGTTGAAAAAAATCTCCCAATAAATACCATAAGTTTCTTATTTGGCTTGTTTTTTTTTGCTAGAATACCCCAATCATTCTTGGTTCGATTTCATCTCAGCTTGGCGCATTATATTGCAACCATTAATTCGAAAACAACAATGAATTAGCTGTGTTACTCGAGCTGATGAATGGCAACAAATAACTTTTGATGGCTGACTAGTTTACGTAGTCTTCCGAATAAGAACACGACGGTGTTGATCAACTCAATAACAACAGTAATTTCATCCCACCCGATCCACCTCACCTCCTCAGAAAACTCACTTTGTGCGAGAAACCTGTTTAGTATTTTGGGAATACTTAGAATACTGCTGAGAAGTAGTAGACTGCTAACCCTGGGATAGTAGCGAATTCACGATTCTAGCAGAATTATCCTCTTTAACTTACTCCTGAATACTCTTATTAATCACCGACGTATGATGCACTTCCAAATAAACCAAAAATCAAAGCCTTCGATATGAAAATTCCATTCATAAACCAAGCGCATTCACTTAACTAAATGGAAAGGCAAATGATATGAAAGCAAGTCAGCTGTTAAGCTGAAAATATTACAATTAGATTACAAAAACTGATGTGTATTTTGGAAGCACTTTGTGTAAATATGTTGTGCTTCAGTTTCAATTTTTATGTTCTCTCTCTTCTCTTTTTTCATTCCAAAACCATAAGAAATGCCCAGGCGAAATTCACACCATTTTAATTTCATTTAAAAGTTTAAAATCAATAATTTTCGCGCTCTCTCTCTCTCTCTCTTTCTCTTCTACAATACTACTAAACTATCACCAACAAATAATAGAAACTCAGAGAAAAATCCAAGTATCCAAATAATTTCTGACTATTTTATCCTTATGATATCAGAATAATCTTCAGTTAGGCAAGAGATGACTCACGAAACTGAAGGAATCCATTTTCAAATAATAGTGTTATGATTGGGTGTTATTAATAGTGAGAAATAACTCTTATTATTCTTAAATATATAAAAGAGATTGGGGGTAGTTTTTTAGTGGAAATAATAGGAATAACTAAAAACAAAATCGAAGGTGACTTAACAATACAACGAGATCTTAGCAGCAGCAGCAGAAGTTGTAGTAGACAGTTGTAATACCAATAGCTAAACACAATGGAGGAAGAATAAGGTGACAAACAAGCCAATAATCACAATGATGACGATAACGATTGTATTATTATCCTTGGGAATACTGCTGTACCACCAGTCGATAAATCTCTTTTAGACACTCACAAGCTCTCTGGGCATGTGCTCGCAGATAAATACGAACTACTTGAAAAACTAGGCAGTGGTGCGTTTGGTGTCATCTACAAAACCAAAGACATCACTAATCCCCAAAGCGAAACGTTCTACGCTTGTAAAATCGAAAAATCTGACACAAAGCATCCTCAAATTATCTTCGAAGCTCGATTACTTAACTACCTATTCAACAAGCCATCTATGCCATCTATTGGTTTCCCTCGCTGTTATTACTTCAGCAAGCAAGGCGATTACAACATTATGATCATGGAACTCCTTGGGAATTCCCTGGAACAATTATTTTCCAAATGCAATCGACTCTTTTCTCTCAAAACAGTTCTAATGCTAGCTGATCAGATGATCCAACGAATCGAGTACCTGCACACGCGGAATTTCCTTCACCGCGACATCAAACCTGATAACTTTCTCATGGGAGTCGGCTAGAAAAAAGGATATGTATTCATGATCGATTTTGGATTAGCGAAAAGGTATGCTAAAGAAGATGGACATATTCCGTACAAAGAAGGGAAGAATCTCACTGGAACTGCTAGATACGCATCGTACAATACCTAAGCAGGTGTGGAATAGTCGAGAAGAGATGACTTAGAAAGTTTAGCGTATGTGTTAATATATTTTTTGAAGGGTTAATTACCATGGCAGAATATCCGCGCAAAGGATAAAAAGGAGAAGTATGCTAAGATCAAACTCAAAAAAGAGAGCACTAGTGTCGAAGAGTTATGCTCAGGGTTACCGTAGGAGTTTGTGAGATATCTGAAATACACGAGGGAGCTTAAATTTGAGGAAAAACCAAGTTACAGTTTGTGTAGGAAGATTTTTAAGGATCTCATGGAATAAAATGGATTGGAGAATGATCTTATATTCGATTGGGAGCTGGAAGTGTAGATGCAAGGGGTAAGTTAGATACATAGCAGTATGTAAAACAAGAAGAATTTTTATAATAACTTAAGTTAAGATGGTATTGTCTAAGGTTAACTGCCATTTAGATTAATTTCAACTCGAGAATAATTACCTTAACAACCTGGAGTAGCAGTAGCTAATAATAATAATCCTATTTAAGTCTTCTAGCAGGCTCCAGTGATCAACAAGTAATGAACAAAAATAACTAGAATTATTTAAAAAGATTTGGGAAAATACTAATATTTTATTAATTTTATTGCTTTTGTTGTTTGGTTTGACAGTAGCTCTCTGAGATAAAGTAACGAGGGATTCCGTTCTATGAATGGGGCTCATCTTATGAACTTTCCAGAAGCACAAATGCAATAGTAATAATTAGCAAAAAACATGAATGTTAGTTAGTAATTCTAGCAATAATAGTAAAATCTTGAGGGGACTAATATGAATGCTAGCTTTGGAAATGGCAACAATCAGCGTCAAGGAAAGTCCAAATAGCAAAGTAATTTAGCGTAGAATTATTAAGGAAATAATAACAATAACTAATAGTTTGGAAATCCTTAGAATCAATCTGTTATTTAGCCGTAGTAGACATCTGCACTCGCTAAATAAGGAAATGCTATTTTGAATAGCAGTAACAATAACAACAGTAATAACTCGTAGCTTCATTTCTATTAACAGCAGCATTAGCAGCATCTTTAGCATTATCAGTAGGCGACTCAATAAGGGTAGCAGCAGGAAGTTAATAGACTTAACGCTAAAAATTCAACTTAGTTTCAGAATAATGGATCAATGGTTGTACAATAGTAATATGCAAACAATTACCAGCAGCAAGAGCAGTAATAGAATCTCTAACAATATGCACCTTCAGGAGGATAATAGACCATTAACCCGTATTGGAACTAAGCTTAAATATCTTAATAAGCTGTTTAAGGTCCTTCAAATAATATTAGAACGCCCAGTAGAGAAGCTGCTAATCAGTTCCAGAATGAACGAACAAATGCAAATAATACCTACATTTCTCCTCATTTTTCTTCATAAATTCCTTAAAATAACAATGACTTCGCTTGATTTTCTGTAAAGATTGTTGCACTGCATTCCATAGAAGAGTTTATTTCTGTTTGATCTATTGGGAACTAAAATTATTTAAAATGATTAATACTTCTGGCTAAGCTAAATGGGTTGTTGTAAAGCACAGAGATGTTTTGATAAATCTAAGTGCTCCTGCTAGCAATTAAGGACTGTTTTGGGAGAAGTTCTTATTAAAAAAGGAAAATTAGATTTCGCAGAGCATAACTAACAATGAGAATAGTCGATTGAATGAAACAATATGAATATTAATCCCACTTGAATATGATTGCTTGATTTACTTTATGATTTGAAATTCAGCACAAAATAAAGAGGAATGGATAGGAAATATTAATATTTTGCTGTCAAGAGAGAGAATGAATTTGAAAATGGCAAACAATGTGTGTAATTTGATTGCAACATGCAAGAACAGTTTAGATTTACAATTTTCTTGCTTTTTTGTTGTTATTTTGCAAAATATTTAAGAAAAAAGAGAGATAAAGAAATAATCCTCAAAGATCCTCGTTGACATCTTCGTCTTGATGAGCACCAGAGTCTCCACCTTGAGAGTGAGCCTTGCTGATGATGGGATTGCAGATTCTAAGGGGGGAAAAAAACAAAAAAGAATCATAAATAAATGCATTTATGGTAAGTTCTAAAAATTCAAAGAAAATAATATCAATTTTTACTCTTCAAGTGCTTGTTTCTTCTCATCGTACTCTTCTTTGTCGACAGTTGGGTTAGCGTTAAGCCAGTCGAGGGTTTCCTTGATGGCATCCTTAATAGTTGTCTTATCTTCATCGCTGATTTTGTTAGCAAGTTTAGCTTCATCTTCAATAGTGTTTCTGATGGAGTGGACATACGAATCAAGACTGTTCTTAGCATCGATTCTCTCCTTGGCGATCTTATCAGAAGCTTCGAATTCCTTAGCGTCCTAAAGCATTTCTAGAAAAAGAAATAGCCAAAAAAATATATTTAGAATCCTGTGGCAAGAAAATTAGAATAATTCCAAAATATTTACTTTCGATTTCTTCTTGAGAAAGACGTCCTTTATCGTTGGTGATGGTGATTTGGTTCTTGACACCAGCTGATTTCTCGGCAGCGCTGACATTGAGGATACCGTTAATATCAATTTCGAATGTGACTTCAATCTAAGGTTGACCTCTGGGAGCACCTGGAATTCCAGTCAGATCGAATTTACCGAGGGAATGGTTATCAGCGGTCATAGGTCTTTCTCCTTCGAAGACTTGAATTGTAACTGTCTTTTAGTCATCTTGATAGGTAGTGAAAACCTAAG